>Ga0207049_1006_pt1 | contig 45682 bp, 54 predicted proteins | sample Alteio_BWMinCont_63_FD_153305 | JGI IMG/M metagenome (GOLD analysis project Ga0207049, IMG submission 153305) | Enriched cells from forest soil in Barre Woods Harvard Forest LTER site, Petersham, Massachusetts, United States -... | ecosystem: Environmental > Terrestrial > Soil > Temperate forest >... | reverse complement strand
ATCACCCAAGATAATACTAGTTTTGGAATTACTTATGGTAATCTATCTGTAAATGTTTTTGCAGCGTTAAATTCAAGCAATATGGCAAATCTAACTACTAATGTAATAACGAACGTTAGCAATAGCCATTTGAATTATCAATGGTTTACTTCTAGTAATAGCTTCTCATTAACACCTGTAAAAGTTGATGGTCAGAATGTGACTTCTAGCAATCTTCTAATATCAGTAAATGTACCTACAATATTCGTTGTAAATGTAACTGACAATGCTATTACACCACATCCTATTGCATACAATTGGACGTTTGTAAAGCCTAGCTGTGGGGAAATGCCAAGCGGCGTTACATCTTGCATCCCAATAGTACTTACAAATGAGGGTGGAAACTCAATTAATACATCAAAAACCATCCTTAGTGGAGATTGCGGCACGGCACCTAGCGGGGTAGAGTATTGCATACCTATGACACTTACTAATGTAGGGACTAATGATCTTACAGGAAGCTATCAATGGAATATAACCTTAAATGCAGCTAACAATGGAATGTACTTCTCTGGTGGTGGCGGTAATTTCATCAAGAACGTAGAATTTTATTATGAAAACAACGGGACTGTAATACCCTCATTTGAGATGGGTGGATATGGTCCATCTGGTTCATGGATGATGCCTCAAACATCCGATTTGCTTGATGGAAATGTAGAATATATGCTCAAGTTAAGTATTCCTTTATCCGCTGGTGCCAATACAAACGACATCTATGTTGGTATAGGTGAGCCTTCCACAAACTTTGAAAACTGCGTTACCAATGGATATGCTCCGAACTTCACCAGCACATACGCAAGCTGCGACAACGGAGCCAATGTATTTTCAAGCTATTGGAATTTCCAAGGGACTTCGCTTCCAACAGGCTGGACTTCAGGCAATGCTGTTGGATACAGTGCCCCTACCGTTAATGATGATCTATTCGTGCCAGATGGCGCATATGCCTATACTACACAGATAACATATGCATCTTATAATGACCCGCTGGTTGACTTTGGCTATGCAAATCTTATTAGTGGTATATCAGGCCTAGGTCCATACATCTCTGGTTATATTTTGCCTTCAGGGCAGACAAATACTGGAAATTTTGTAGGCACTTGGGGTGGCTACTTCAGTAGCGACTACTGTTTAACTTCACAAGTGAATAACTTCGATTATTATGACTCTAGTGGTTGCGTTGGGAATGGCCAAACGGTTTTTGGACTATACACAGAGCCGCCATCCAATTATCCTGCAACCATTAACAAATTCCAATATCCTGGTGATTTCGGGCAACTTGGATCAGGAGATCTTTATCCAACGCAAGGAAATACGCTTTATCTGGGTGTAGGTGGTACGGGAACTGGTTATTCAGGGAACGAAGTTTTGAGCTGGATTGGTACTACAAACAACAAATATGCACAGGCATTCAACGTTCCGCAGGTTTCATTCATGCCGATAAATTCAGTTTCCTCTAATACAATATATTCAAGCTATCAGTTGAACGTAACGATAAATGCAAACACTGCAATGAACAAATCATATCTCTCAGGTGACAATGCACCTTTCATAAGAAACGTAGAGTTTTACTACGGGAATAATGGGACCATAATACCATCATTTGAAATGGGTGGCTATAAAACTGGAAGCCATGTATGGGCCATGCCGCAAACCTATAATCTGCTTAACGGAAGCGTGGAGTACACGATAAAACTTAATATCCCATTAGCTTCTGACGCGCAAACCAGCAATGTCTATATCGGTATAGGTACACAGAACACAGATTTCACAAATTGTGATACTGATGGGTATGCTCCTAACTTTACAACAACATACGCGCAATGCGACAGCAGTGGAGCGAATGTATTTGAAAACTATTGGGATTTTTCCGGAAACTCACTGCCGTCAGGATGGTCGGGCAGTGGATACACCGTTTCAAACGGACTAAAAATACCAAGTGGTGCATATGCATACAATACTGAAATAACCTACCAATCAGACGCAGCACCTCTAGTAGATTTTGGGTACGCGAATATACTTTATAACATAGAGGGGGTGGGACCGTATATAAGTGGCTTTATACAGTCTAACGGAAACACGAACACCGGAAATTTCGTGGGGACATGGGGTGGCTATCCACCTTTTGGCAACGGAGAATATTGCATAACCACCCAGATAGATTTCTATGATAACTCCAGCGCCTCAAACTGTATTTCTTCACACAATGGAAATGTTGACTTTCCTGACGTATACGGATTATACTCATTCCCACCTGAAACTGCAAATTCTGTACCTGCTACAATAGACAAGTTCCAATATACTCTTTTGAGTTCAGTTTCATCAACTGCACGTATTCCAACAACCAATATCTACCTTGGAGTCGGAGGAACAGGGACTGGCTATTCAGGAAACGAGATACTAAGCTGGGTTGGCACTTTGGATAATCCTTACGTACAGGCGTTTAATGTCCCAGAGGTCAGCTATCTACCACTTGCCACTCCTTAGCTTATTCAAGCACCGTTTCACACTGGAGTTCTAAGCTAGAAATGACCTTCTTACTTGCGCTTCTGGGCCTTCAGGCGCTTCCTTATTGCCTTCTTGAGACGCCTTATCTTCTGCACGTTCCTGTGGGCCTTTCCGATGCGCTTCTTTGAATTCTTTTTATTTATCTGAGGCATGTTAACACCATTTTCAAGAATAGAATGAAGATGAAGCTATATAATTGTGACCTCTAGCCGCTCCTGTATATGTAGAGGTTGTCCCTACCGTATATTACTGTGTAATTTTTCGCGGTGAGGTTGTATATGTCATAGCCTGAGAGCAGTGTGTTGTTGTACTCGTCCTTGATGCCTGAGCTATTTAACTCCTTGTAGCCCGGCAGGTTGCTGTCAATTACCACGTACTTGGGCCTGGTCCAATAGACCTGCGCACCCAAAAAGCCCACCCCGTAGGACCTGTCAGATGGCGCCAGCTCCAGCTCGTGTATGTAGTAGAGGTGCGATGCGATGCTTGTCTGCGCGAGCACGGTGGCGTTCGTTGGTATTGTTGCGAGCGCCTGGTTTATCATCGTGGTGTTGACCGCCTGCGGCGTAGGTGGGAGCGAGGTTTTGAAATCAAGGAAGAGCGGCGCGAACATAACCGCAACTATTGAAGCGATCGCGACTATGGAAATTGCCACTGCCCTCTCGTGCTTTCTTATGCTGCGCACTTCATGCCCCATGATCCTGAACTTGCTCTTGTATATTATCATCAATCCGAGTATGGCGGACGCTATGCTGCCTCCCATCGCGTATGAGTAGTATTGCGTCACACCGTACAGGAAGGCTATGTTGTGCGCGAAAATCAAATCGAAGAGCCAAGGCGAATATAAGACGAGGCTTATGACAGGGTTGACGAGCGAGGAGAGGCCGTAGCCGAAGAAGAACAATATTACTCCAACTGCGGTGCCGTATACGGTGAATATCCTCTGCTGCAGCGTCTGCTGCGAGTGGATAAGTCCCAATTCGTTGGACACGTAGTTTATTATCCTCTGCATGGGGACTATCGAGGAATAGGGCGTGTTTGCGTAGCTGCTTGATATCAGTGCGGCGCTCTGGCTGTAGAAGGCGGCGAAGGCTGCCGTGACCGCGAGAGCTATCAGAAGCGTAAGAAGCCCGCTCTTCCATTTACCTTTGTTGTCCTTTGACCTTGCGTTGTATACCAATTCGTACAGCAACAAAGCAACAAGCAGCGATCCTCCCACTATTGTCATGACCTCATAAAGGCTTAGCAGCAAGGCGTAGCTTGCGATGAAGCCCCATCTCCTGCCTTTTATGTAGAGGTAAAACGAGAGCATGTAGAAGAATGGCATGATCGCCTCGATGTGATAATTCGTAAGGCTCAGGCTTATGGTACCTGCGTTGATGAAGTACGCAACGGCCATTGCGAAGCCTATCTTCCTGCTTCCGAGAAGATCATCTGCAGCAAGGTAAGTGAGTATTCCGGTAAGCCCAACAAACACGCTCTGCACAAGGAACATGGTCAGGGGCCTTTGGTAGATGGCGAAGAGGGGCACTATTAGAATTGAGAAAGGCGAGACGTGATTCACGAAGACGACGTAGTCGAGCGGGTATGTGTAGTACTGCAGCCCGTGCACGTGCCAGTAGAAGCTGTACGCCTCAAGTCCCACGTCATAGTACGCCGCGCCGTAGTTTGAGTAGTTGTGGACTGCAGCAAACACCGTTATTATCACGTAGGCGATGAAAGCTATGGTGAGTACCTGAAGGTAGCTGTCCTTTCGTAGGCGATCTGCTGCTATTTGAACCACTTGTCCATGCCCTTCTGGCGGGTGTCCGCCTTTACGTTTGACATCCTGTCTATGACCTTGGAGACCCTATCCTCTGAGAATCCGTGCTCCCCTGACATGAATGCTATTATCCCGTCCCTGTCGTAGTGCTTTGAGAGCAGCTTGTCCATGTCGGCCTTGTCCATGTCCCTCACCTCCGGATTCATGAACAGGTCCTCCACCTCCTGCACGTCAAGCTCGAACTCCACTTCGTATTTCTCCTTGACGTATGCCTTGAGCCCATCCATGCTCTTGATGTCCTTCACTATCTTTAGCGCAGTCTTGGGCCCTACGCCCTTGATTCCATTGTTGAAGTCGGTGCCGAGCAGTATGCCAAGCCAGATGAGCTGCTTTCTGCTAAGTCCAAGCTCTCTGAGCGTGTCCTCAAGGCTCACCATCTCCGGCTCAACATTCACGTACACGTTCTTACTAGGCAGCTTCCTGCGCCCGCTGAAGGTGAGGTTCCTGACCACGAGTTTCGAGCCGAAAAGTAGCGTGTCGTAGTCTTGGCTTGCGCATGCGTATGAGAGCCCGCTTGCTGCCATGTAGCTAGCCTGGGCCTCTCCCTCGCTTGGCGCGGTTATGTAGCCTATGCCCATGAGGTCCAGAAGCTTCTTCGAGCTTGCCACGACCTCCTTGGTCATGCGCGTGCTTGCCATCGCATGTGCGCGCATAGCCCCCATATCGCCGGATTCCTTCGCCGCCTCGTAGGCCTTCTCAGCGACCTCCTTTCTGCGCATCCTGGCCTCTATTGTCTTCTGCTTCAAAGCGGAGGGAAGGCCGTCGAAAACATATATGGGCTTTATGCCGTACTCCAGAATGTCAGTCGTCCTGTAGAGTATGCCCGAGAGGTGGCTTGTCACGTTGCCTTGCGCGTCCATGAGCGGGGTACCGTCCGGCTGCCTTATTATGGAAAGGAACTGGTAGAGCACGTTGTAGGCGTCTATGGCTATTATCCTGCCGCGCAGTTCCTCAAACTGCAGTCTGCGTTTAGAGATCAGCTTGCTTAGATCAACCGCCATTTGCCACTCACTTCCTCTTTACGAACTCTCCTAGGCTTGCACTCTCAGCCCTGCCAATGCTGACCTTGTCGCTTCTGCCATCGCCTGTCTCTGTCAGCTTTATCTTCAGCGCGCGCTCCAGCTTCTTTGAAAGCTCCTGAGACGGCATGGTCCGCTGCTGCTCCACCCTTAGAAGCAGCGTCTCCTTCTCGTTGAGCATCTCAGCCAGCACCTTTATCGGCAGTTTCATTGATTCGCGGGCGTCGTGTATTACCCTCCCGTAGTTCTCCACCAGCTGCGCCGGGTCGTTCTTCAATTCCTTGAACGCCATCGCCTTGGCCGCAGCCCTCTGGTCTGACACTCTTGATATTATCTTCTTGCCTTTGGCACACTTGGCGCACACCCTGAGTTCGACGTCCTCTACATCCACGACATATATGTCGTTTGCCTTCGTGCCGCATATTTCGCATTCTTCCATCCACACCACCTAACTCTAGAATATACTCAAAATAACCTTAAAAATCCTATCAGAGGGTTCGGCAAATGCCAGAAAGGGCTTTATAGATGCTATTCCGAAGATATTAGTCAGCGGTGCCTGCCAAATGGCCAAATCAAGAAGGAAAACCAAACCAACGCAGACCAAATCCAGGGAGGCAAAACCCAAGGATAATGGCATTGACAAGAGGTATGTAGCCGTAGGCATGATAATAGTGACGCTCATAGTGCTGTACATTTTGAGGGAGGCCAATGCACTTCCCATAATACTCAGAATCGTGCTTGCGCTGGGCATGCTCGTGCTTGTTGGGATAGCCGTGCAGCGCATGCTCAAGCTGCAAGGAGGCTATGGCCTGTACATGATAGGCAGCAAACACGGTCTTGCAACCATAGAGAAGACGGCAAAGGTCCACGACGTGTTCTGGGAGGTCATGGCGATGTGGGGGCTCACACTCGGATTTGGAGTGCTAACCTACCCCCTTCTCAAGGGCAAGATAGACAAGCGCGTCTACGCCTTCGGGCTGATTTCACTTGTTCTGATAATGATTTTCGTGCTGCCAAACCTTGGCAACGCTCTTCAGTTCATAAACATACCACAGGTTCAGAACGCTGTAGCGAGCAGGTCTGCTTCGACAGGCACATCAACCAGCCTACCACTCACGAGCTACCTTGTATATGCGGTGACATTCGTGGCCGGATTCACGGGCACGATAATAACATCGCTCTTCGTAAGCACAGAGTACATATTCTGGAGCATAATACAGTTCGCAACCGCACCCTCTGCAGCAGCCGCGAAGACTGTCACGAATAACATCGGAGTTGCTCCGATAATACCTGGAATAACAATTCCCTTCCTTGCCGGAATAATATCACTGATCATACTGCTTAGCATACATGAATTCTCACACGGAGTGCTGGCCAAAAAGGCAAAAGTAAAGCTCAAGTCAATAGGCGTGCTGATGTTCGGGGCGGTGCCTGTGGGCGGATTCGTAGAACCTGATGAAAAACAGGTCGACAAGCTGCCCAAGATGCAGCAGACCAAGATATTCGCGGCTGGTGTCTCGGCCAACTTCATCGCAACGATAGTCTTCTTCGCGCTCATGATGCTGATGATGGCCTACGTTTTGCCATCGATATACCAATACAGGATAGTGATAACTGGGATACTGCCCAACTATCCTGCAAACGGAGTGCTTCAAGATGGCATGCAGATACTCAAGTGGAACAACAACACAATAACCAACATTACGACCCTGGATGCCGCTGGCTCAAAGGATCTGCCCAACTCTACAGTAACCGTCGTTACGAACAAGGGCACTTACAGCATGAAGGCGACAGCATCGCCGACAAACTCCTCAAGGGGCCTAATAGGCGTATCGCTTGGATACGGCTACGTGCCGATAAAACCCTCACCGTTTTCGGGCTTCATGTACTTCCTCTACACGCTCTTTTCGCTCTCCATGCTGCTCAACTTCTTTGTCGGGGTGCTCAATTTGCTGCCGCTGCCCGGACTTGACGGATGGCGCATCTACTTCGCCAACATAAAAAGCGAGAGATTAATCAAGACACTGGGCGCACTTATCATAATACTTATAATAATAAACATACTGCCAGTGATCTTCTACTTGTAGGCAATCCTCCTGGGCGAAACTGATTTATAGATAGAAAGCAATCTATGCTAAGTGAGGCGAAAGTGAGATGACGATAGTGATATTCGTGAGGCACGGCGAGAGCAAGGCAAACGCGGAGAGGATACTCAGCGAGGACATAGACAGCTATCCCTTAACCGAGCGGGGAGCCAAGCAGGCGGACTCGATTGGCATGGAGCTATCAAAGATAAAGGGCATATACGCCATATACTCTAGTCCCATCAGGCGCGCCAGGCAGACCGCAGAGGCGATATCTAGGCATGTCGGCACAAAGGAAAAGGACATAAAGTTAGATGATAGGCTGCTGGAGATGGGCCTGGGAAATCTAAACGGCATGAAGAAGCCTGATGAATTCGGCTGGAAATATGAGCCCGAAAAGTACGGGCTGGAGAACTTTGATTCGATAAAAAGACGCATGAAGAGCTTCATAGACGGATTGCCTAACGAGCTGGTGATAGTGGTAACTCACAGGGAACCTATATCCGCGGTGATAGCGCTGATGTTCGACATGGACCACAAGTCTGCAGGCGCATCGGGCCCGGAACCTGGAAGGATCGCCATATTAGACTTGGAGAAAAACAAGATAATGGCGCTCAATACCAGCATGGTATCGGACGAGCTTGCCAGCAAGCTAAGCAGATAGTCACTTCTTGCTCTTGCCTATTCTTCTCATCACGAGCATATGTAGCTTCTGCAGGTGCTTGTGCCTTTCCTTCATGAGTATTGCATCGGCACGCCCGAAAGTGAGCATTGAGTGCGAAAATGGTGATGGCACCGGCGTCTTCACGACCTTGAACTTCACCTCTCCCCTGTTTAGCCTTGTAATGAGATCCTTCGCCCTGGGAAGATCCATTGTTTCGTTGAGTATCTCCCTGTAGGTTTCTTTTATGACTGGGAAGTTCGGGTCTATCTCCTCCGCCGCCTTGAATATGAGCTGTGAGTTGGCCTGCTGCTTAGCTACTGAGATCTTATAGCCCTTGTAGTTCCTTAGTATCATAAAGCTCCTGCCCGCGACGTGCCTGAACTTCCTCTTCATAAGTTCGGTCCTGCGTATGTTCTTCTTGAGCATGTTCATAAGCCCAGCTGACTTTATGTCTCCTATCATGTCCTTTATCGTTCGTGCGGTGATTGGAAGCGGCTCGTCTGTGCTCAGCACGAACCCGTTGTCATTTATCGATATGTCTATGTCCACGTCAAACATTTCCGAAAGCTCTATCGCGAACGCGCGCGAAATGGTGTCGTTTATCCTTCGACCGTAGAGCGAGTGGAATATTATGTAGTTCCCAGTCTGCTTCTCCTCCTTGGACAGCTCGACAATGAGCAGCTTGTTGGTAGGTATCTCGTCGGTGAAGAGCAGCTGCTCTAGGAAGTAGTTGAATATGGACCTCTTCGAATTCTCGTCTATCGGCAGATCGGAGAGGTACTTGTCTATGTTTTCAGGTATCCTCAGATCATTGCCGAACCTTGTGATGCGCTTCTTCTGCGAATATTCGCGCAGCATCTTAGACATGTTCGCCCTGAACTCTCCTATCTCATCTGCCACCTCGTAGCTTAGCGGTAACTGCTCCGAGAACCATGGGGGTATCGTTGGCGCACTTGATGTGCTGTTGGTAACGTAGGCACGCATGCCATTTGAGTGCTCGAACTGGTAGAGCCTTCCTCCCAATGAGAATATGTCGCCCGCCTTGAGCTTTGTGAGGAACTCCTCCTCTATGTTGCCTATCCACTTCTTGTTAACATCGAAGACGTTCACCACTACCGCATCGGGTATAGTGCCCAAATTGAGCATGTATATGGCCTTGATCTGCTTTCCGCGCTTGCTGAACGTGTTCTCCTTCTCCTCGTACCATATCTTGGCGTACACTCTCCTGCTCTCAAGGCCTACGTACGCCCCTGACAGGTACTCTATGAGCGAATTGAAGTCTCTCCTCTCCAGGTTGTGATAGGCATACGCCCTCCTCACTACCCCATAGGCCTCTTCCACGCCCCACTTTTTGGTGAGGGACATGCCTATGATGTGCTGCGCTAGCACGTCCAGGGCATTCTTTGGCACGGTGAAGCTGTCAAGGTGCCTCTTTTTCGCTGCATCGAGCATTATAGTGCATTCAACAAGGTCGTCGCGGTTGAGAGCTATCATCTCCCCCTTTGCTGTCGCCTTGTAGGAGTGGCCTGCCCTTCCTATTCGCTGCACCGCTCGGGTAACGCTTTTCGGCGATCCCAGCTGTATCACGTTCTCTATGGTGCCTATGTCGACCCCAAGTTCCAGGCTACTCGAGGAGACGACGCACTTGAGCGAGCCCTTCTTTAGAAGTTCCTCTACCTCGAGCCTTGATTCCCTAGACAGGGAGCCGTGGTGTGCCGCTATGTCCTCTCCGTAGCCGAAGCGCTTTTTCAGGTTGAATACAACCCGCTCAGTTCCGCTTCTTGTATTTGTGAATATTAGCGTAGACTTGCTGGCCTTTATTATCCTGTCTAGCTCCTTGTACATTGCATCGTCTATCTCCTCGTCCTCTGCATATATCATATCCTTCAAGGGGCTTATTGCCTTCACGTCCAGCTTCTTGCTCCACGATGCGTCCACGACTATGCAGTCGTCTGGCTGGCCCTTGCTGTAGCCCACAAGGTAATTTGCCGCCTCCTCAAGAGGGTGCAAGGTGGCGCCAAGGCCTACCTTTGTGACATTGCGGCCTATTATCTCCTCAAGCCTTGCAATCGATAGCGACAGATGTACTCCCCTCTTGTTGTTGGCCAGCTCATGTATCTCGTCTATTATAATGAACTCAACTCCCTTGAGGTTCTCAACGAACTTCTCGGAGTTTATGAGTATGGCAAGGCTCTCAGGGGTTGTGACCAGTATGTTCGGGGGCTTAAGCAGCATCTTCCTGCGCTCCGAAGCCGGCGTGTCGCCCGTCCTTACCCCTATCGTGACCTGCCTTATGTTCTCCTTTATTATATTTACGCCCTTCTCCACCTTTATGAGCCCGTATATCTCCTCAAGCGGCTTTATCAAATTGTTGTAGATGTCGTTATTGAGCGCCCTGAGCGGCGATACGTATACGCAGTAGACTCTATCCTCAAGTTTTCCCTCAAGACTGTAATCAAATAGCTTGCTTATTATCGAAAGAAAGCCCGACATCGTCTTTCCAGAGCCGGTCGGTGCGGTTATCAGCACGTTCTTTCTATCGCTTATGGTCTTGAAGGAGTACCTCTGCGGTGGAGTCAGCTCCTCGAAGTTCTTGGTGAACCACTTGCTCACGTAGGTGTTCAGCGCGCCGAGGCTCTCCTTGTCCTCAAATGGCTTTTCGGCGTAAGTTATCATACAATACCTGCTTACCTATTTGCCCTTGAACTCGTCGCGCATCTTCATCTGCCTGCGCTTTTTATTGTAGCCCAATGAGAAGTTGTGGGTGGCATCTCTTATCCTTCTTAGCAAAAGCATCATCTTGCCGTTATTGTTGAACCTTCTTGGTGTCTGCTCATCTGGCAGGTATATCTCCTCCAGTTTTTTGGCGAGCCCTATTATCGGAATTGTTAGCCCAAGCGAACTCAGCGAATCCATTGCCGATTTGAGCTGCTCCGCGCCTCCATCTATCAAAATTAGGTCCGGCATTTTTGCATTCTCCTCAAGAAGCCGCTTGTACCTCCTGTATACGACCTCCCTCATGCTTGCGAAATCGTCAGCCCCATCTACGGTTTTCATCTTGAATTTCCTGTAGCCGCTCCTGTCCGGTTTTGCATCAACGAACCTGACCATGCCGGAGACTATGTGCTCGTCCCCTGTGTTCGAAATGTCAAAGGACTCTATTACCAGAGGAAGAACCGGCAGGTTTAGGTTTTCCTGCAGATCCGCAAGTGCGCTGTCATGCTCCATGTTAACCTCTATGTTCCTCTCTGCAAGTTCGACCAGGTCGTGCTTTTCTCCCTTGATTGGCACCAGGATGCTGACGGCTGCTCCCCTCAATTTCTCAAAGAATTCCTCCAGTGCCAGCTTTTCCTCATCGTCGGTCCAGCATGGCTTGTTTAGGAGTATTTCCCTGGGTATTGGGTTCGAGGAGTAGAACGCCTTTAGGAATTCCTGCTCGAAACCATCATGATTCTCGGAATCAAAATCCTTCTTGCCCAAAAGCACGCCCCTTCTGATCCCCATCTGTACTGCAAGCACCTTTTCGCCGACATTCTTGAAGGCAACGATGTCCTGGTCGTAGTTCTTCTCATGGTCCACCATCTGTTTTTTTGACAGTAGGCCTATGCTATTGAGCTGGTTGCGCAGCTCAAGCGCCTGCTCGTATTTCATATCCTTTGAGGCCTCGTTCATCTGGGCGGTCAGCATCCCGACCGTATCCTTGATGCCTCCATTTAGGAAGGTCCTTGCATTCTCTACCTGTTTTTGGTAATCCTGATCGGATACCTTGCCAATGCATGGTGCAGTGCAGATGCCGATATGGTAATTGAGGCATGCCCTGTCCGGCATGGTCCTGCAAGTTCTTATCTTGAATATGTCTACGACCAGCTTTTGTAGATCCCTCCTGACTGTGCCATCGGTGTAGGGGCCGAAGGATTCAAGTTTGGGCCCGGTTTTCCTGCTGCTCAAAATTCTTGGGAACTTGTCCTTTGTGAGCGCGATGTAGGCGAAGGTCTTGGCGTCCTTCAGATTGATGTTGTATTTCGGCGTGTATTTTTTGATGAGCTTGTTCTCCAGCAAAAGCGCCTCCACCTCGCTTTTGACAACTATCCAGTCTATCCTGCGTATCTTGGACACAAGGTGCCTCGTCTTTATCGCAAGCCTGTCCTGGTCCGAGAAATAGTTGCTGACTCTCTTTCTAAGGTTCTTTGCCTTCCCGCAATACAAGATTGTTTCCCCTTCGTCTTTGAATAGGTAAACTCCGGGGTCTATCGGTACCTGCAACGACTCGAAATCCATGGGACTTTTTATCTCGATCACTATGTCCAACCTAATTTAAGGTTCGCTCCAGGAACTTGCCCGTATATGACGCCTTGATTTTGGCTACCTCTTCCGGAGTTCCCTTTGCGATTATCTTCCCGCCTGCCGTGCCTCCCTCAGGACCAAGATCCAGTATGTAATCACAGCTCTTCACAACGTCCAAATTGTGCTCTATGATAAATACGCTGTTTCCCTTGTCCACCAGGTTGTTCAGAACTGCTATTAGCCTTTTCGTATCGTCAAAGTGCAGCCCGGTCGTCGGCTCGTCCAGCATGTAGACCACATGTCCCTGCTTGTTCTTGCTCAATTCCCTTGCGATCTTTATCCTCTGGCTTTCACCTCCGGAAAGCGTGGTCGCGCTCTGGCCCAGCTTTATGTATCCAAGGCCAACGTCGACCAGCGTCTTGAGCTTCCTTGCAATTGAGGGTATGTTCTCAAAGAACGCATTTGCCTCCTCGACCTCCATGTTGAGTACCTCGGAGATGTTTTTACCCTTGTAGAGTATTCCAAGCGTCTCCTTGTTGTATCTCTTGCCATGGCACTCGCTGCATTCGACGTACACATCAGGTAGGAAGTTCATCTCGATCTTCAAGACCCCGTCCCCCTGGCATGTCTCACACCTGCCCCCCTTCACGTTGAATGAGAACCTCCCTTCCGAATATCCCCTCACCTGCGATTCCCTTGTAGAAGCAAATAGCCACCTTATCTCGTCAAATAGCTTTGTATAAGTTGCAGGATTGCTTCTTGGCGTTCTTCCTATCGGATCTTGGTCTATTACGATAACATTCCGTACTGCAGGAGGAACATCAAAGGAGGAGTAGACGCCTATATTGTCCGTTTGCTCCCCGAATTTTCTCTTGAGTAGCGGCATTATCGTCTGGTTCATCAGGCTGCTCTTTCCTGAGCCCGAAACGCCTGTCACCCCGCATAGGATCCCGAGCGGAAGCTGCACGGTAAGGTCCTTTAGGTTGTTCTCCTTAGCCCCTGTTATCTTGATGTAGCCTACCGGCTTTCTTCTGATCTTTGGTATCTCTATCTTGAGCTCCCCCGACAGGTATTTCCCAGTAAGGCTCTTCTTGTTGCCCATGATCTCCTTTGGTGTTCCCTGGGCGACTATATGCCCTCCGTGGACGCCCGCCCCTGGGCCTATGTCAACAATATAATCCGCTGCAAGTATCGTGTCCAGGTCGTGCTCTACTACTATGAGCGTATTGCCGATGTCCCGTAGCCTCTGAAGAGTGCTGATCAGTTTTGCATTGTCCCTTTGATGAAGGCCTATGCTTGGCTCGTCCAGGATGTACAAGACACCCATGAGATTGCTCCCTATCTGGGTGGCGAGCCTTATGCGCTGCGCCTCGCCTCCCGAGAGCGTCCTTGCGCTCCTTGAAAGGGAGAGATAGCCAAGCCCCACGTTCTTCAAGAACCCAAGCCTTTCATTAATCTCCTTTAGGATCTGCGTTGCAATGGCCAGTTCCTTTTTCTGGAGCTTTGGGCCAAGGCTTCCAAAGAATTCCACGGATTCATCTATGCTAAGGTCTGTTGCGTCTATTATGCTCTTGCCATCTACCTCGACCGCAAGGACCACGGGCTGCAGCCTTTTCCCCATGCAGGTCTTGCAGGGGTCGGCCTTCATGAATTTTTCTATAATCTCCTTTCGCCATTCGCTTTTGGTTTCACGATACAGCCTCATTGTCTGCGGAATCACTCCCTCAAACTTGTCCCTGTCAGCCGAATCCCAGAAGCGCGACTTACCCTCCTGCACTGGCTCCCTATCTCCGTAGAAGAGAACATCCAGCTGCTTTCGAGTCATGCTCTGGATCGGTTTCCAAACGTCAAAGCCGTATCTTTTTCCAGCTACTGCAATCTGCTGCGCCCTCCATGAAAGATCGATCCTCCCGTATATCTTGATTGCGCCATCCATTATGGACTTGGACTTGTCCGGTATCAGAAGGTCCTCTGATATTTCGGTTATCTCCCCCAGTCCGTGGCAGGCAGGGCATGCCCCAAATGGGCTATTGAACGAAAACATCCTAGGCTCAAGGCTCTCGAAAACGATTTCCGGATGGTTAGGGCATGCGCCGAATGTGCTGTAGGCCACCTCATCGGAGAACCTATCTATCTCTTTCTTCTTGGTCCTCTTGCCGCTCCTGCTTCCTATTACGATCATCCTGCCCTTGCCTACGAGAAGCGCCTGCTCAACTGCCTCCGCTATTCTGGATCTCTCTCCATCGTCTATCTTTACCGAGTCTACCACGGCCTCTATCCAGTGCTTTTCGTACTTTGCGAGCTTTGCCTCGGTTTTCACGGTATCTGACGAGTAGACCTTTTGGTCGATCCTGATCCTTGTGAAGCCCTGCTTCTTCAGGTCCTCTATCACCTGGTCGTGCGTGCCCTTTTGCCCTCTCACTACCGGTGCGAGGAAGAGAAGCATCTTTCCCTTGCCCTCCATGATAAGGCTTGTTATGTTCTCGGCGCTCTGCGGCTTTATGGCGCTGTTGCACTTGGGGCAGTGGTGCGTTCCTATCCTTGCATAAAGAAGCCTTAGGTAATCGTATATCTCTGTGACTGTGCCCACGGTTGACCTTGGGTTTTTGTTGGTTGTCTTCTGCTCTATGCTAATCGCAGGCGATAGCCCGTCTATGCTATCTACATCAGGTTTGTCCATCAGCCCGAGGAACTGCCTTGCGTATGATGAGAGGCTCTCTACATACCTCCTCTGACCCTCTGCATAGATGGTATCAAATGCGAGCGTGGACTTCCCGGAGCCGGAGAGCCCGGTTACCACTATGAGCTTGTTTCTTGGCAGCTCCACGTCTATGTTCTTCAAATTGTGCTCTCTTGCACCCTTTACGAATAAGCTATCTCTCATTTATCTCTCCTTTCAAGCATTTTTTTCATGTCCTCTATGCTGTCCCTTAGCTCTATCGCCTTCTCGAACTGCAATTCCTCCGCGTAGCGCTTCATGTCAGCGTCCATCCTGGCCAATTCCTTTTGTATGTCAGATTTTCCAAGGTGCTTTATCCCCTTCATCTCCCTCTTCTTCTCCTCGATCTTTTTCACTATGGACTTTGGCTCTATCCCGTACTTTTTGTTGTACTTCATCTGCAGAAGCCTTCTTCTCTCAGTTATCTTGACCGCCTCATCTATTGAGCCCGTCCTTTTGTCTGCAAACAGGACGACCCTACCATCAACGTTTCTGGCCGCCCTTCCTATGGTCTGTATGATGCTTCTTGTGTCCCTCAAGAAGCCTTCTTTGTCCGCGTCAAGTATGAATATCGTTCCTACCTCCGGTATGTCCAGCCCCTCCCTCAAAAGATTTATGCCTACCAAGACGTCGAACTCCTTTGCGCGAAGCTGCCTGATCAGCTCGATTCTTTCAAGGCTCTCTATCTCGCTGTGCAAATACCTTACCCTAAAGCCCTCCTTTGCCAAGAAGTCCGTCAGGTCCTCCGCCATCTTCTTTGTCAGCGTTGTGATCAGAACCCTGTTGTTATTTGCTATCGTCTTTCTTGCCTGCTCCATCAGGTATTTCATCTGGCCCTCTATCGGCCTGACCTCCACCTCCGGATCAAGCAACCCTGTGGGGCGCGTAATGAGATCTACCTCCTGCTTGCTGTGCGAAAGCTCGTATTCTGCCGGCGTGGCCGAAACGAACAGGGTAGTGCCCATCTTAGCCTCAAACTCCTCAAATTTAAGCGGACGGTTGTCAAATGCGCTGGGGAGCCTGAATCCGAAATCAATGAGGTTCTTCTTTCGCATATAGTCCCCATTGTACATCGCCCTCGACTGTGGGATTGTCTGGTGGCTCTCGTCTATTATCAAAAGGAAATCCTTCGGGAAATAGTCGATCAGCACATATGGCGGCTCGCCCTTTGCCCTTCCGTCAAAATGCCTGCTGTAATTCTCTATCCCGTTGGTGTAGCCCATCTCCCCTATCATCTCTAGGTCGTATTTCACCTTTTTCTCAAGCCTCTGGGCCTCAAGGGCTGGGAGCTTTGGAAGCTGCTCTCTTAACTCTGCCCTTATCGATTCTATTGCTGCCTGCTGCTTTTCCTGCGGGACAACGTACTGCCTCGCAGGATATATGACAATCTCGTCGATCTTCACAAGCATGTCTCCTGTCAGCGGATTGACCTCCTTTATGCTCTTTATCTTCCCATCTTCAAGCTCGACCCTGATTATATTGCTCTCGTATGCTGGGATCACATCAATCACGTCCCCGCGCACCCTGAATTTGCCTGAATCCAAGCTCTTGTCGTTTCTCTCGTATTGTATCTCGATAAGTCCGCGCAGCAGGTCCTGCCTCGAAGTCTTGGCGCCAAGCCTAAGTTCAACTGACATGTCCCTGAAGTCCTCTGGGTTGCCAATGCCGTATATGCAGCTTATGCTTGCCACGATGATGGTGTCGCTCCTGCTGATCAGGCTTGAGACCGCATGAAGCCTCATCTTCTCTATCTGCTCGTTGACATCCGAGTCCTTTTCGATATATGTATCGGTTGTTGGCATGTAGGATTCCGGCTGGTAGTAGTCGTAGTAAGAAACGAAGTACTCAACCCTGTTCTTCGGGAAGAGCTCCTTGAGCTCTGTGTAGAGCTGAGCAGCCAGGGTCTTGTTGTGGGCTATTATCAGGGTCGGCTTTTGGAGCGATTGTATGACGTTTGCCATAACAAATGTCTTTCCGCTTCCGGTTATGCCGAGAAGGGTCTGCTTTTGAAATTTGGAGAATCCTGCGACTATCTTGTCTATCGCCTGCTCCTGCCCTGGCGAAGTCTTATATGGCGACTGGAGGTCAAATTTCATTTGAATCATCAAAAGTAGGTTCTTTCCTATTTTTGCTTTTTAAGCTTTTATACCCAATAGCTACATTTCAAGCCGCGGAGTCACTTCTCTCTGGTACGTTGCCGTGATACTGAAGAATCCGATATGGGCGCTTTGCTTTCAGAATGAGTTTCTACTGCCTGAGATTGGGGAACTTCTGCTCTATCATCTGCCTTATGGTCACGCCCCTGAGCTTGCGGTCCACTATGCTGGGGTACTCAAGCGCGGTTATTGCGCACTCTGTGTTAGTGGTCACAAGATTAGCTATTCTTGCCAGGCTCCCATTCCCTCTTATGCCTATGTCTATTAGTTGAGCAACGTGTTCGTCGTTCCTGTTGAATCTCTTGGATTTTGACATCCTATGCCTTATTCTCTACCAGATAAGGAAAGTATGGAATTACTTGTAAATAGAGTCGTACTTTACTCCAGAGTCGTCGATTATGTGTATGCACTCGCCCTCGCATTCTATGAGGCACGCCTGGCATAGTATGCAGGCACTTCCAGCAACCGCAACGGACAGGCCTCCGCTGGTGCCGTCGTTCTCATCTGCGAAGTGCTTGTGGCCGTCTTGGACGTCCTTCCACTTTGCATAGTCAGAGGGGTCTATTGTCTTGCCATCCCACTTCATGCCTTCCGGTGCGGTGTCAGCATTTGCCTTCTCGAGGTCCTTTCGACTGTGCATCTCGAAAACCGCAACCGGACACACGTCCTTGCAGTGCTGACAACCAGTGCATCTGGTCTTGTTCACGTAAACGTCCATGGGACAACCTGCAGATTATAGTTCGGATAAGCTATATATTGCTTGCTGTGGCGCCCCTTTACGCTGCTAACAAGGGCGCGCTCAGCTCGCAGTATTAACCGCCGAACAGGCTTGCCAGTCCGCTTGCAGCCTCCTCTTCCTTCTTCGCCTCAGCCTTCTCGTCCTTGTGCTCCTCCTTCTTGCCTTCGTGAGCGTGTCCGGCTGGTGCGGGCGCTGCTGCAGCTACCTGCATTGTCTGGGCGTTCTTTATGACGTCCTTTATGTTCACTCCCTTCAGAGATGCGGCCACTGCCTTAGCCTGGGCCTGGTCGGGCTGGAAGCCCGCGGCCTTGACTACCTCTTCTATGCTCTTCTCTGTTATTTCCTTTCCTGCAGCATCCAGAAGGAGTGCAGCATATACATATTCCATACTTTCACCTAAGCGTTATTTGTTGTTTCTGTTGTTGTGGTTACCTTACTGCCCAGAGCAGACGCCTCCATGGCGGCCCTTGCGAGCAGCATCTCAACTATCCCTGAGTCCGGCACCTTCGCCTCTATGCCAAGGTGCATAGCCTGCCTGTAGGCCTTGGTTACCAGCCTCTCGATGGTGTATGCGTTGACTATGTTGGCTTCGAGCGAGAGCGTCAGTGCGTGCGCAAAGCACGTTGCTATCTCCTGCGTGAGGACCTGTGTGTTTATTCCCAGAATCCTCTTGTTGAATATGACTCCGTCTGAGAGCAGTGCGGATGGCTCCAGGACTGCCTTGAAGGGCATTATCTCAAGGGTGTGCAGCGCCTTGGCCATGCCTGCGCTTATCACTTCTCCCTTCTTGACCACCACCTTGTCCTTGCCTATCACTACCTTGCCCTTTTGTATCTGTACGTCTATGCCTGCGCTCTTGAGGTCTGTTACCGTCTGACCTGGCTGTATTCCAGTCTCCCCTGCGAGCACGCTGACATCGTCCGGCGATATCTGGCCTGGTTTTGCGGAAAGCTTCAGGCTGTGGGAGCTGAACTTGCCGAACAATTCGAACGGATCCTCGTTACTGAGTATTATTGCGGAGGTGTCCGTGAGCTGCGGCACCAGTCCCTTTGTGTGCGCATTGCTCTCAAGTATCTTCGCAAGCAGCGTCTTTCTGCCCATTATGAACTTGGTGTTAGATCTAAGGTTGTTCTTAGTGGACTGCAGAAGCCTGTCGGGTATGCCTCTTAGCTGTACGATCCCCACGACCTTGTACTTGCCCAGCAGCTTCTTATGGGCGTCAACGAAGCTTATCTTCTCTGTTTTCGTAAGCATAATATCACATTATCTTCATCGGCTTGCTCATCGTGAGCTTCGCATACACGGATCGTATGTGCTCTTTGCCGACCTTCTTCACCACAGCATTGACTACCTCATCTATGTTTGCCGCAATCTGGTTCACGTCCATGTTCTCTGTTGCAACCATGCAGTGGACCGTGGGCAGATACTTGCCCTTGCTTCTCAGAAATACCGATCGGCCAGTGTCCTCAACTGCCTTTTGAACGTCAAGCCCTAGTAGCGGCCTTGGCATGCGGTTCCTTGGACCCAAGAACTGTCCGAGAGCCCTTGCAATCTGGGGCATGAGGCTAGGCTGCGCGAATATCTCGCTCTGCAACAGTTCACTTAGGAACGCTTTGTCTGTGGCCACGGAGGATAGCTGCGCGCTCGGTACTATCTTTGCGCCTGCAGCCTCTGCCTTGCCAACTATTGCCTTGTCATCCGCAAACACGACAACCTTGTTGTGGACCCTTCCCTTAGTGTTGGGCATCTTGACCTCAAGGTTTATGCGGTTGTCCTGCTTTGCTGTGTCGTAGCCCGTGAAATTTATCGCAAGCTCCACGCTCTGGTTGAATTTGCGCTTACCCTTGTTCTCTTGAATAAAGACGCTAAACTTATCGAGTGTTTCCTTGTCCATGTTATCCCTCCTGCACATGTGCAGTAATGCCGGGAAAATCAGTTATAACTATTAGGCCTGCAAGACTTATATATGTTTCGCCGCCCGCCCATAGGGGCACTGCCCCAATTTAAGACTGATGAAAAGTAGATAAAAAGAATTGGCTGCCCTTTTCATCAGTAAAATCCACTTGTCTCTTTTGGTTTTTGCACCATTATATTCAATCAATCCTGCCTTTTCGGCAGGAGTCATCTTTATTGCCATGTGTTTCCTAACGAAATTGTAGTATATCTCCAATATTCGGAAATGTTTTTGACCTGATTCGAGACCCTTGTATCCTCTTCTTTGATGTATCTTGCTCCTAATAAAGTTCTGAACTCTCTCGATAATATTGTTGTTCTTTTTATCTTCGAATTTTGCGCACCTGTGATAGTTGTGGTGATACCAATATGTGCCGTACCTCCTTCTTACAAGACCGGCATATGCGAATGCACCGTCTGTGGTTATCTCCATTGGTTTTGGTGACAGATCCAGTAGTTGATTTGCATATTTGGCAGTTCTTGTAGGCGCAAACACTATCGTTATCATTCTTGTATCTCTACAGATAGAATCCCAAACGTAGTAAAAGGTGTTCAACATCTTCAGAAAAAGTTCATCCATGTGTAGATGAGTGGTTATATTTTGTTTGAATTTTTGAATGTATGGGTCCAACTTGTCTGCAAACTCCAAAACCCATCTCAAGACCGTATTTTTAGATATTTCCTTATGTTCTGCAGTATCTCTGGAAGATAAACCATCAAGATACAATTGTACAGTATCAACTATTTTCTCCTTTGAATAGTGTTTATGTTTGAAACCGTCGTCATAACAGAATCGCTTTTTACATTTTCTACAGACAAACTTCTGTATTTTACCTCTTTCTTTTGTGGTTCTCGTCCCATCTTTTATTATATTCTCTGATTTACAATATATACAACTGGTCGTCGTATCACCTGGTTCTAGATGATACAATGACGACCGGTTTTTAAATATCAGCCGTATTGTGGGTCAGTGCCCCCATAGGCGATAGAATCTATAAATATTAGGAACGGCGAGGGCCTATTGTAGTAGAGTGGCGATAGAATGGGAACAATACAAATTGATAACCAGATAGACACTGTCAGGGTCGCCTTGAGGAACGACCCTACCGTGAAGATAATAGGCGAGCACACCTACACCTACCCGAGCATGCCTGGCACAAAGCCGGTCACAAACATAGTGATCGCGCCAGACAAGCCTACCTGGCAAATCGATAAGCTAGCAGAGCGCCTGGACATGATAGCAAAAGTCCTAAGGCCGGATGCAAGCGACACCTTCCGAGTATACCATGACGGAATTTCCTTCGCCCCCGGCGCGCTGACTTTCAATAGGGGTGATGTGGTCGTCTCGGTAAGAATGTATCCTAACCAGCCAGTTGCAAGGCAGGCGCTGGATTCGTTTGATGTAAGCAAGCCGATGAGCCCGAAGAAAAGGGGGCTTTTGCTCAGGGTCGAGATACCTTTCAGGTACCGGATGCCGCGCATGCTTAGGAATATCGCCTAGAATGCAATCTGCAAGGTATAAATATTATACAAACCTGATTTACAAACAGTGATAAAGTGCCAGGAAAGTTTAACGGAGAGCTGCTGCTATTGGGCACTGACCATAGCTCATTTGACTATCAGGAACCCGTAAAAGGATTGGTGTCTGAGGGGCTGAGCAAAGCGGGAGAGTTGAAGGTAGCTGTATTCATGGAAATAGCCCGCACTAAGGAATCTATCGAGCTGTTTGACAGGTTTGACGATGACTCAATATCGCTATTGCTTGGCAGGAAATATATTGAGAAACACTATGCTGAGCAATTCAGGCTGTTGTACAATAACCTAAACAATCTCAAAAGTGGCAATCCGAACCTCCAAATCATTCCTGTAGACATAAACCGCAATGACAATTCTCCCGAATCGAATCAGGTAAACCTCTGCATGCAGGTACACGAGCATTTCGCGAAGAAAGCAAAAGCAGCAGAAACTCTTGAGGAGAGCATACAGAACAGAGTCAAGTGCATTGCCTTATTCCATGCAATGGATCCTGTCAGGGAAGGCGTAATGGCAGACAATATAGCAGGCAACATTGATTCCAGGTACGGATCTGCATATTTCATAGTCGGAGGGGCCCATTCCGTAATGACCCAGCATCCAAAACTGAGGAAGTTTGGGATGAAGGCGGCGCAGGTAGGGGCCGACTGGATATTCAAGCACATTTATCCTGACATAGTTGGGATCTCTGCAAAGGCTGTAGGAGTTGACATGAGGAAGGTTTGGTCTATATCAAACCAGATGAGGGAATCAGAGTCCCGCTTGTCAAATGAAACAAAGGAAGCCATACGCAAGTACGACAAAGGCGAGGAAGCAGATATTGATGAAAAAGGACTGCTGCGACTAGAAAGACACATGAAAAACCTTGCAAGGATAGATGCCGAGAAGGCAAAGTTCATACGGGAGATGGGCGAGAAGCCTGCCAAACTTAATGATGAGGATAGAGCAAAGATAGCAAGATACCTGCTACTAGGTATGGTTCCGAATAACGAGGTTCCCAAATTCGAGGTGTCGATAAACGGCATGGACTATGGGAGACTCGAAAGGGTATGGAACGAGGCGAGGCAAAACAGAGAGGTCGAAAGAAAAACTGATGTGCCCCTCAGGATAAGCTCCACAGCAATGCCTAGACTGAAGTCAACCTCTCGATCATAACTGCCTGCCCTTTACTATGCAAGGTATAAATATTACTTAAAACTTAGTCTAGTTGTGATAAGATGGCAAACACAAAGGTTGCTTCGATCAAGAGTGTGGACTTGATGATAGCCGGAAGAACCATACAGGTTCCCAGGGATATAAGAGTAAACCTAAGCGCCCTATCCGGAATGATAATGGGATACGAGCTTGCAGAGACAAGGCGCGATATGGATGCCTCCTCCGAGACTCTTTTATCTGCTATGATGAGAAAGGACTCAAGCGCAAGGGTCGAAATACCACAGGACGCAATAGATACTATGGTGGAGGCCGCAAGGAAACTTCGCGAGAGCTACTAAAAAGTATAATAAACGGGCCTGACGGGATTTTCAAAGCCTTTGATTTATGACAAAAGCCTATTTGAACCCGCAACCACCTGGTCCGAAGCCAGGTGCGCTATCCAAGTTGCGCCACAGACCCGATGCTATAACTTAGTATACAAGCCTATTTATTTGTGAATAGAATCAGAACTGGAGCTTTGTCTGCTTTATCCTGTCCATCGTGCTCCACTTCTCGCGTATGTAGGGGTTGAGCACGCCGGTCTTTAGGTGCTTTTTTATGATGTCGATTGTTTTGTAGTCGGAAGGATAGCCCGAGCCGATGTGCATCTTGAGCTCCTTCTCCAGCTTCTTTATTTCCCTATCGCGCGTAACCTTTGCTATTATGCTTGCCGCTGACACCACTGGATACTTCACGTCCGCCTTGTGCTCCGCTATAACCCGGGTGTACTTCACGCCCTTCTCCTGCGGCGGCGCCTTGACTCCAACCACCTTTATGGGCTTTGAGCTTGACATCTTGAACCTAGTGCCGAACCTCTCCGCTATCACGTCAGGTGAATCAAGATAAACAGAGCCTATATCATGCTTTATCTGGTCGAAGAGGTGGGCGAAGTGCATCGCCTCAAGCTCGTTGAGCGATATGTGGTTGCGCATCGCCTCGTTTATCTCCTTGGGATATATCTTGTCGACCTTTATGTCGGTTACAAGCTCCTCTATCTGCCCGTACAATTGGTTCCTTCGCTTTTCTGTGAGCATCTTTGAGTCACGCACGCCTATCTCCGGAAGCTTGTGCATGCTAGTGCTCTTCATTGCTACGATGCTTATAACAAGTGGGCCTATTATGGCCCCGCGTCCTGCCTCATCTCCTCCGCAGACTATTATGCGGATCACCTAATGCCAGCTAACTGACAATTAGATGTTCTTCCTGTCAACGACAATGTAGTCGTTGACAGCCATCACGGAGTTGTAGTTTACCTTTATCTGCTCGTCCTCGCTCTTGAGCTTGTTAGCCAATGCGCTGTCAGGATCGGGCTCTATTAACAAGTTGTTAATCTTGCCGGTTACCTTGCTTATCTCTGCGTCCACAAACCTTCCCAAGTCGAAACCATCGCTCGTTATCACTTTCTTGCCCACAAGCTGTTTTGCTATAATGAACTTTACCATATATGCCACCTATAGTCGTGCTAAATATTATTCAACTGATAGCTTAATAACCTTATTGTTTTCGCCGTCGTTAAATTGCAGGGTTCGCAAACCCTGAACACTTATCAATAAAATGTAAAAGTATATAAAGCTATTCGCCTCCCGGTTTACCTAATCTATTACGGGAAGCGCCTTAGAAGCGCATTGAGGCATCCAAAAAGTTGACTGGTTTGCAGTCGTAGCGCCATAATGATGGAAGTTATACCCTCCCCTTGGATTCGCCCTTTGATATGCCGCTTGCAATTATGTGCGCTATTCTCAGCGCCTCAAGGGCGCTGGGTGCAAATTTTTTCAGATAGTGCGCCTCAAGTGTGCTCTGCAGGAAAATGTCCCCTGTTTTTAGCGGCTTGTTCTTTGCATAGCCATTCACCAAAGCTATCCTTCCAGATACCTCCCTGCCGCTGAGCCTTGAGAACTCCCTGAGCGCCTTGATTAGCTCCTTTGGTCTTTGCCTTCTTCTTGTGAGCACGATGACCCTGGATTTCAGTCTTCTCTCAAGGGCGCTTGGGTCTATGAGGTTGAGCCCGGCAAGCGCTATGCCGTTGAAAAGTAGCATGCGCACCTGGTCCTTGAAGCGCGAGCGCTCAACCATTCTAATTATCCTTGCTGTAGAATCAGTGCCGTCGACCTGTATTGTCGAGGAAAGCAGGCCCTCTATGTAGTTCTCCCTAAATATCACGCCAACAAGAATAGTCCTCCTCTTTGCTATAGGCCCGCTTGCGATCGCAATGTATCTTGCTCCGCTCTTCAAGTAATCTACTTGCTCTTGCCTACCTGCTTCTTGAGATCCTCAAACTGCTCGTCTATGCGGCCTATCGCCTTGAGAAGCTCGCTCTTTGCGCTCTTCTTGCTCTTTAGCACAAGCACAGTGTTTCCGGTCTCGGGATGGTCCTTGGATACACCTGCAAACTCGGTGTCGTCCTCGTTGAGCAGTTCGCTTGCGATGAGGTCAGGTATCGTAAGATCCTTAGTCTCGAATTCTATGACCAGCTCCTTTGATTCATCTTTTATGACTTTTATTTTCAACTAAACCACCAATCAAACAAAAAGCTTCTTTATGCCTCCGGGATTGTTGTACAGCTCGGATATCTTCCTGTTCTCCGCGTGTCCGCACTCCGGGCAGGCAAGTACGCCCCTGTCCTTTTGCTGCAGGTCAGCTCCGCACAGCTCGCACTTTGCGTATATTACTCCAGTCTCCCTGTCTCTGAGCGAAAGAGTGTATGAATCCTTGTCATTGTAAAGCACCCGAGCAAGTATGGTGTCGCCCACCTTGCATGGCTTCTCTTCTCGAGGGCCGCTGCTGAACCTGTTGCCGCCACTGCGGTCTCCTCGATCCCTCTCTCCGCCAAAGCTGCGTCCGCCCATCCTGGGTCTTTCAGCTACTATCTTGCCGTCCTTGAGCGCGAGGAAGTCCTTGTTCTCTATGTTTATGTCGTCAAGCTTCACGAACATTACACTCTTCATGTTGTCTGTGACCGTTCCTATTACCAGCATGTCCCTGCCTATTATCTTGATCTCCCTTCCGGAGTTGGTCACTCCAACTCTGCCCTCGTTCTTCACTACGCGCCCTATTATTGTAGAGTATATCACTCCGTTCTCAACGAAGGTGTTGTCGCCAGAGGCGAATTCCTCCTCTGTGGCAATCTTGTCGCCCGGAGTCACGAAAGCGTCGTTGTCGACCATCAAAATCACTCTGTTATTGATTCAGTTACGTTCTTCATCTCGTTTATGCTGCCAAGAGCCCTGTACACCGCAACCACTGTGTTGTACCTCGCCCTGGTCCTTCCCCTTGAGAAGGTCCATGCGTCCTTGACTCCGGCAAGCTCGAGCATTCGCTTGACAGGTCCGCTTGCAACTATCCCAAGCCCCCTTGGGGCCGGCTTTATTATCACTTCCACGCTGCCGCAGCGCCCGGTCACCTTGAAGGGGAGGCTGTGCTTGGTTCCGCACCTGCACTGCCACGAGCCGCAGCCCATTATGACTGGTATGACCTTGCTCTTTGCGTCCACTATCCCGCTCTCTATGGCTGCCTTGACCTCGACGTCCTTGCCTGAACCTACACCGACGTGGCCCTTGCTGTCCCCGACAATTGCGGTGGCCCTGAACTTCATCTTGCGGTTGTTCTTGGTCATCCTCTGGACGCTTGCGATCTCTATGACCTCATTGTTAAGATCAGGGAGCAGCGCGTCTATTATCTCAGGCTCCTCTATGCGCCTGCCTTCGTGGAAAACCTGCTCTATTGTTGTTATCCTCTTAGCCTTGACGTCCTTGCCAAGCTCTGTCTTGGGCTCCCAGGCCTCTACGCTGAACCTGGCACGTTCGCGGTCCCTGTCTCTATTGTCATATCTTCTTCTTTCCAAAACATCACTTGCTCATTAGTTCTTTCTTGACGCCCTCGAATTTCTTGTCTATCGCCTTCACGTCAAAGCCTGCCTTAATATAAGTTGAAAATCTTGATTTATATTCGTTCTCATCCGCGGAGTTTGCGTATGACGCTATGTGCGCGCCGCTTAGCCTCTTCTCGTCGAACTCTATGCCGCTGTGCAGATTTGCGCCGTTGTCTTTGAAGCCCTTTGCCGCCGCGAATATCACAGAGCCCTTCACAGGCCTGTAGAGGCCTATGTCGAGCACGAAGTCGCGCTCCTTGCCCTTAACCTTCTTTGCGAGCAGAAGCCCTGTGAGGTACGCTGTGGGTATGTTGCACCTTGGCTCCCAGCCCATGCTCCTAAGCTCGCGGGAGTTCACGCTCGCAAGCACGACATCTCCGCTCTCGCCATACTTGAGCACCTGCATCGTGACGGCCTTGTTGCTCTTTCTCACAACAACGCGGGCCATGCCTCCCTTTAGCGACGCGAACCTCTTTCGGTAGTTCGTCTGTGCGGACTGTCTTCTGTGCCTTATGCGTCTGTACATAACATCACATGTGCCTTAGTTGCTTTGCCTTCTCCTCGTTTATCTTAACGCCGTCGTTGATTATGTGGTTGAGAAGCGAGGCCTTGCTCACGAAGTTGCCTCCCTTTACAAGCGCGTAGTACTTCTTGAAAGCGTCGTTGTCTATTACGCTCTCAGCCTTGAGTGCCTTGATAACGCGCCTCTGGCCGCGTATCTTCTTCTTGTACTCAAGCATGCCCCTTGCCTTCTTGGTGCCCTTCCTGCGACCCTGACCGCGCCTTCGTCCCTTCTTTCTCTTCTCCTTGAGCACCTTTGAGTAGGCGGAAAGGTTGTGCTTCTCCTTTAGCGCGTATATGCTGCCGTTCTTTATGAGTGTGCGCACGTCCTCCCTTGTTATCGCCTTCTTAGCGTCGGCTATTGCGTCGGGCTTTATCCTCACCGCGCTCTCGCCCCTTTCCATGAGCTCCGCGGCAATTCTCCTGGTGAGTTTAACGCTCATTTGTAAGCACCATTAGTAACCTTTATTCCTGCCTTCTTTGCGATTTCAGTCATCTCTATCCTCTTTCTTATCGACACTCCGTGCGCAATGGTCACGTCGTATCCGCTCACGCCCCTCGAAACCATCTCATTGAGCTCGCCTGTGTTGCGCACAAGCATTATGCGCCTGCCGTTCGCGCGCACGCCCTTGAGCACACTAGGGTTCCCGTAGCCTATCGTGGGCTCGGCTCCCATGAAGTCCTTTTTTATGCGCTTCTTGTTGTCTATGCCCCTTTGCTTGCGCCATCTCTCTGGCACGCGCGAGCGGCTCTTGGCCCCGAAGTTCGGCACGTTGAATTTTGGATGGCTCTTCTTGTGCATAAGTATCACTCTATTTCATGGTACAGCCCGTCCTGGAAGACACGGCTGTCCTTGTTTCGTATCCTGCACGCCTGCCTAATGTTTGCGGCTGTCTGCGAAACGTCGTCTAGGCTCGTGCCGTATACGCGCACGGCCTGTCCCTTGGCCTCTATCTTCGTTGACCCGACGATGTTTGCCATCCTCGGGAACCTTTCACCTATTATGTTGTTTATCTGCAGTACGCTTCCCTTGACCTCCACGTTTATAGGGAAGTGCGCGAACACCATCCTCATCTTCCTCTCGTAGTACGAGTTGACTCCGCGCATGTCGTTTTCTATCTCCTTTTTTATGGACACCTGAGCGGTCTTGGACTTCTTCTCAAGGCCCCTGTCCTTCACCAGGGTTATGTGCAGCTTCTTGTCGGATTTCTTTACCTCAAGCAGCGAGTCGTTGAAGATGCGCCTATTTGAGCCAAGGCTCCCCTTTATGTCTATCTCGTTGCCCTTTACCTCGACAGTTATGCCTTCCGGTATCTCTACCTCGAAAGCGATAATCTTTTCTGGTTCTTTAGTAGACATATGCAAGCAACCTTCCGCCTATTTTCTTCTCCCTTGCCTCCCTGTGGGTCATTATGCCGTAGGGAGTTGTAAGTATCAGTATACCAAAGTCCTTGCTCGGTATGTATCTTGACTCGTATTTCTGCATCATCTCGCGCTGCACCGCGTACCTTGGCTTTATGACGCCGATGCTGTTTATCTTGTTGGACAGAACTATGCGCAGCCTCTTTATGCGCTTGTCGCTGAACTCCTCGTAGTCCTTGATGTAGGACTCTTTCTTCATGAGGTCCAGCACCGTCTTGAGCAGCTTTGTGGAATAAACGGTGCACTCCATCCTGCCTATGCGCTCGTTGGTCTTTATCTTGTTTATTGCGTCAGCGAATCTGTCCATGAACATCAACCGTACTTCTTGAAGCCTATGCTCTTTGCAACCTCTCTAAAGCACCTTCTGCATATGTAGAGCTTGTGCGATCTTATAAGCCCTCGCGCTGTGCCGCATATTCTGCACTTGCGCATGCCCTTGCCTTTGAATTTTTCCTCGATTCTAACCTTCATCAGCTCACTTGCTCTATTACATCGACTTTGAAGTTTTCCTTAATGTAATCTACGATCTCCTCGCGTGTCACTGTCCTGTGCTTGGTCGCAACCTTCGCGTTCTGCCTCTTTCTGAGCGCAACCCTAAGGCCGTTTCTCCTAAAGGAGACGTTCACGTTCATGCCGAGCATTCCGACCTTTGGGTCGTACTTGACCCCCGAGATGTCTATGTACTCGGGTATGCCGAAGCTTATGCTGTTGTTTGTAACCGCTGTCGGCTTTAGCTTGTTGTCCACGGCCTCGAAAAGCCTCTTTATGAGCGTCCTTGCGTCATCACCGCGCACAGTAACAAAGGCGCCTATCTTCTGGCCCTTGGTTATCTTGAATGCCGGGTTTCTTGTCCTTGATATCTCGTCAGCAGGCTTTCTCCCGGTGACCGTCTCGATGAGGCGCTTTGCATTGCCCTGCATCTGCTCGTCGCCTCCGGTGCCTATGTTTATGACTACCTTGCTTATCTTGAGCTGCTGCATCGGATTTTTCTGATCCATGACTATTCAACCACTATTATGTTCTTGACCAGGGTCTCGAACTTCTGTCCTGACTTGGGCTCGACTATGACCGACTTCTGCTTGTGTATGTTGCCCTCGCGTATCTCGCTTATCTTGCCCGAGTTGCCGACGTGCACCCCGTCTATTACCTCGCACCTAGCTCCGGAGTCAAGCTTTATCACTTTGGATATCTTCGAGCCTGAAACTGTCACGGAGTCGTTGACCTTGGCCTCCTTGCTCCCCTTGACTATGCTGCCGTCATGGAGCCTGAACATTATGCTGTTGTCCTTGTACTTGTATTTACCCACTATCTTGTAGACCTGGCCCTTCCCTTTGCTGCTCTCAGCAGTGATCTGGCCCCTCTGGTTTATGTTGACCTGGAAGCTCTCATCCCCGACGCTTACCACGTCGTTTAGTCCGACCGGGTACTTGGGCTCTTTTACTACCTTGCCGTTTACCTTTACCTGCCCGCCTTTTATGACGCGCTCGTATTCTAGCCTCTTGGTCCCAATTCCGAGCTTTGCAAGCAGTAGCGCGAGCGCCACTGACTTATTTTGCGTGTGCCTTCCGGGATCCTGCTTTATCACGTACCTGTGCTCCTTTCGGTGGATGTTGAAGTACTTGGGTGCGTTGAGTCTTTTGATGTATCCAGCTCCTCCCTTGTTTGCCATGAGTATCACTTGTTCTGTATCGCCTCCGCCATCTTGGCCTGTGCCGCCCTTGTGCTCGCTCCGTCATCAGCCTTTTCCTCTTCTGGCTTGGGCTTTGCCGGCTCCTTCTTGACTTCCTTGATTTGCCTCGCCACCTTGAGCTTCTCTGCCCTGTACTTGTCGCTGAGGTTGAGGTCTGTAATGTAAACATTGCTTGCGCTTATAGGTATGTTGAACTCCTTGCCGCGCGCGTTCTTCTTCATGAGCGAATCCACGCGTATCTTGCCGCTCTTGAGATTTACCAGCGTCACCTTGCCAGTTGTGCCCTTCTTGCTTCCGGCCATGATCTTGACGGTGTCGCCCTTCGATATCTGGACTGTCTTTCTCTTCATCCCCAGCTTTGTCCTCAGAGCCTTGTCGAGGTGCGCGTGCAAAAAGTGCTGCCTCTCGTGCATCGGAGCATTGAACCTGAAGCGCCTTTGCTTTCTTGGCTGAGAACTAGATATCATGATCACACAACTCTTGATGCTATTCCTGCGAGCTTTATGTAGCGCTCGACTACCTCCCTTGCCATCGCCCCTTTTACCTCGGTGCCTACCGCAAGGTTGGTTTCAGTTACAAGTATGCCTGCATTGTCCTCGAACTTCACGCGCATCCCGTTCGCACGCCTTATCGGGGCCCGCTGCCTTATGATTATGACCCGAACCTTCTTCTTGACATACTGGGGAGTGCCCGACTTTACGCTAGCTATCACGACGTCGCAGATTCCGGACCTTGAGTATCTGCCCTTCCTGCCTCCTCCCTTTCCTATCCTGTTTATTATCATCAGCTTCCTTGCGCCGCTGTTGTCCGCGCATGTCAGTACGCTGCTTGGAATTAGAACTCTTGATATCTTGGTTGAAAGGCCCTTCATGTTCACACCTTCTTTACGATCTTAGTCACCACGAACGACTTGGTCTTGCTGAGCCTTCTGGTCTCGGATATTATCACGGTGTCGCCTGTCTTTGCCCCAATGCATTCGGGGCTGTAGGCGGCTATTCGTGAGGTCTTTCTCAAAGACCTCTCGTACTTCTTTAGGAACGTGGTGTAAGCATGCTCTATTATAACTGTCTTCTTCGCCTTGTCGCTGACAACTACTCCCTCTATCTCGTTGCCTCTGGTCTTTAGCATTCCATGCACAGGACATTTCGGATCGTTGCATTCCACGACAATCACAGTTTTCTTCTCTTATGATACTTCAGCGCTTTCTCTATGCGCTCATGCGCTCTAAAGTTTATCTCTTCACCATCGACGACGAAAGCCTCGCCCCCGAGTGCAAATCTGAACTTAGAGATGCCCTTAACTACCTTGTTGACTTTGGAATCATGCCTCAGATAAAGGAGATTTTTAGTCTCGTTTATTACCTTTCCTTTAATTCCTATCTGCGAGCTGTCCCGGCAGTCTATTACTTCCGCATCGAGACCAATCAGCTCATGAAGCACAATATTCTTATTATTATATCCGTGCATTATTAAACCTTTCTTTTGTGGTTTAGACGGCATAACGATCCGCACAACAAGCGCCTGAACAGCCCTTCAAGAGGGAGATCGCAGCACTAAGGCTCTGTTCTGGGTGTATATAATTCTTACCTAGCTCGAGTGGTAGCGGAGTATCAGATGATGGTTAGCTTTGCGCCACCCGAAGTCCCAAATATAGCAATGTCAGGATTACGATTTTGAAACGCTTCTTTTCATGGTCTTTACTATTGCCTCCTCAATTTTGTCTTTCTCCCTGCTGCTGTACCTTATGGTGATTTCAAACCTCTTCTTCTCATAGACCTGTGGCAGCCATATTCCAACATCCTTCCACATTCTTTCAACCGGGAGTGCCTCTTTGTGGAACCAGTCAAGCCTGCCCTCATCCGAATCGCCCAACATTGCGCTGCCTCTAAATGAATCTGATGAAAATATGTGAACTTTTCTTGACGGACTTCCGTTTCCATCATGGCAGTCTATCCACCCATGGTAGAGCTCACTTTCCACAATCAGGCCCTTGGACTCCTCAAATACCTCCCTTCTCATTCCCTGGACGATCCTTTCGCCTGGCTCTATCTTGCCGCCAAGGAAGTTCCATTTTCCTATGGAAACATTCCTGTTTGCGAGCTTGAGCAGATGCCTATCCCTATCGGTTAGCACGCAGAGCGTGAACTCCACATAGCTGCCATTGCCGCCGCCTGCGGCGCTCGTAATGGTGGACCTCGCCCTGGTGCTTTGAGCATCCACTCTTACAAGATTGCTCAACCTAGAAGGATCCATATTACCGATTATGTCGGCCAAATATTTATACGTAGTTGTTCTCGCATTCCCGCATGATAACGATGCGGCCCAAGCTCAGCTGATCGTGACCCTTTCAGACACTCCTGTTATCCTGTCCACGTCGTACTTTATGACGTTGCCGTAGTCGGTCTTCACGAATATGAGCCCGCGCTTGCTGTCCACCTCGGTTATCTTGCCGATGTAGGCCCCGATGTCGTTTATGACGCTCTTGTCCTTTATCTTGGCGCGCCTAATGGCCCTCCTCTTGAGGAATGCGCTAAACAAAGATATCCCATAGCCGCATATCAGCGTGGCTACGCTAAAGGCGAGGAACTGCCAGAAGTATATCTGCCCGATTATCCAAGCTGATGCGACCCATAGCAGAACCAGCGCGACTGCCGCATAGCCGATGTATGTGCTCTGCGATATCGCCCGATACCTCATGCGCCTGTTCTCAAGGTCTATAACCCTGCCCACCAAGAAGAGCACCATGCTCACGGGGAAGAGTACAAGAAAACCCTCTATTGCCTCGGAAACAAGCACCAGCGTGTCGCCGGTCGAACTGATCGCGGTGGTGTAGGCGCCGTAGGCTATGGTCAGGCTTATGAAGAAGAATATTATCGCGCCTATGTAGAAGACAAAACTCAGGCGCTCCACGCTGAACCCGAGCCCCTTAAACGAGCTGACAAGCGCGTCCTCAAGCCCGAAACCCTTTATTATCAAATACATTCCTATAAGTGCGACTGGTAGCTGCCACCCGAAGTGGAAGTAGTAGCTCAGCGCGAAGAGTATCATAAGCACGGCTGGTATTCCGAAGACTATCCTTGCATAGTGTGGCTCCTTGAGCTTCTCGAGCACCGTGAAGTAGGTGTTCTCAAGCCCCGCCGCCTGCTTCACCCTCACAACGTCCACGCTGTTTATCTTTATCCTGTTCTTGAGCAGCGGGAGCACCCTTGTGTCGCTGCTGCCGTCTGTGACAAGCACGCACGCATCGCTCTTTAGCCTCTCAAGCACTATCTCTATCTGCCTGACAAGCTCGACGTCAGCAACATACCCCTCCTTCTCGGCCCCTGTGACGGTCGCGATGTTTACTGAATAGCCCTCCTTCTTGAGCTCGTCGTACTTTCTCACAGCCTCGAACATTGCGTTTGCGTCCGAGTCCTGCGGATCCGCAATGGCGAGCTTAGTCGCTGCCTTAATGTTGTCTATCCTGCCAATTACAGGGCCCGTAACCTTGGTCTTCCTGTAGAGGTCGTTGTCTATGTCTACAGCGAGGACCAGTATCCTCTCGGCCATACGCCTATCCTTCCTATACAACTTGAATATGAAACTACTAAAAACACACTGGTATTCTAAGGTTATATTAGGTTAAAATCGGAACCCGGTGCCCCGACGTTCAAAAATGCCTTCGTATCAAATTCTGAAGCCCTCTCTCAACTTCAGAGGCCCTTATCAATCCCATTGAGAAGCTGTTCTTCGGAACGCCTTTCTTCCCTATTATATTCACGCTGGCCCTGATCCTGTCGTCATGGGGCTTTAAGTCTGAGATCTTAAGCTCCACATGCAGATCTGTCGTGCTGCCTCCTCTCAACACGAGCGCATTGTATTCGACGATCCTCACTGCCTGGTCGGCCCTGACCGACACCTCTTCCAGTACAACTTTTTCAGGTTTTTCCCTGCTTAAAAGACTCATTTCACTCCCCCTTAAATATGGTTCACTTTAGTAGGTATAAATATCTTTAAGAGGACTTGACAATTGACGTAATCATCCATCTTTGCTAAACCGCCAGGATTGCAAATCTTTTTAGGATCAGATAAACGGCAACATACCTCGGCAGCTCTACTAGCTGGTTGCTGTACGGCCCAAAGTCTGTGTGGCACATGTTGAACTTAGGAACCACTGCTGTTTTTACCTTGGTCTTTTTGTCGTCGAAGGCTATTGCCTCGTTCATAGGATTGAAGTCCCCAAGCGACTTCACCGACTTGAGCGTCTTTGAAACGAGCCCAGTGTCACCGTGTATGGTTCCGGGCAGCCTTATCAGATGATAGATATCAGTGCTTACGTTCTTGTCTATTGCGTCGCTCTGCGTTATCGCGATCCCCTTGAGCACGTTGCCCCAGAACTCCGCCTTTCTTGGTATGTTTATCTTGTCCCAGTTGCCCGTCGAAATGCCCAGCCTTATCTCGGCGCTCTTTCTTACCAGAAGTTCTGCGCTCTTCTTGTCTATGCCCAGCTCCATAAGTCCGCTTGTGCCATTCCCAAGCGCCTTTATAACTCCGTTTGCAAGCTTGCCTCCCCACCCGTAGTCGGTGGGCTTGGGCCCCTCAAGCCTCACGCCGCGCCTTCCCATCGTGGGGAAAAAGCTGGTTAACTCTATGCCGTTGCCCGTTATGTAGTTCACTATTCCCTTTCGCGCATCGCCATCCAGCTTGAACATATCCTTGTTGTGCACGTGTATGTGATATCCCCGATTCCCGCTGAAGTTGACAGATATCTCCTCTTCTGACATGCCGAAATCAGGTATGAGGAAATCCTCTATCAGCTTAACTGTCTCCTCCTTTGCACCATTGAGGCATTTGTGGCAGACCCAGGAACCGTCGTGCTCGCTTCTGCACTTTAGCTTGAGATCGCTTGCATCTATATCAAAGAGCAGCTCCTCCCCTATCCACTTCTTATTCTCCATAGGGCGCGCATCCGGTTTTTGGTACTCCGCCGCAGACGCGGAAACAAAGGGCGGTGCGTTCCTGACAAGATAATCCTTGAGCGCCTTTTCGTTCGTGAATGAATAGTGCCTGTAGCGTATCTTTCGCTCAAAGTCGCCGAACCCAAACTCCCTGTGTTCGGTTGCCCGAGCCCCTATTCCCGATGAATTAGAATAGAATTCCCTTATCAGGGCTGTCACAAGAGCAGATTCCCTATCACCAAGCAATAGAACACCGGGTTTATTATAATTCTTATCATTAGATAATTAAGAACATGCGTGTTCATCAAGTGTTACAATGCAGCTGCAAGAGGAGTTGAAGCAGGTGATCATAGTGCGCATGGATTTGGAGATGGGCAAGGGAAAGCTTGCTGCCCAGGTTGCGCACGCCTCGCTGATGAGCTATTTTGAGGCCGAGAAAATTGACAGGACAATAGCAAAGGGCTGGTTAGATACTGGCGAGAAGAAGATAGTGCTCAAGGTCGCCGATGATGAGGCGCTGGTCAAGCTCTTCAAGGCATTCGAGTTCAAGAAGGTTCCCTGCGCTCTTGTGAGCGATGCGGGATTGACTCAATTGCCTCCAGGCACAAAGACTGCGCTTGGCATAGGCCCCTGGAAAAGCACAGAAATAGATCACTTTACAAAAGGGCTGAAGTTGCTGTAAAAATTAATGTCAAGTTCTACTCCGTATCTTTTGCATACTCTATTTGCCCTATCAACATGCCTTCTTATTGAAGCCCCTTGCAGATTAATCTCGATGTCCTGATCCTGTACCACTTTGACATCAAAAGGGCTTCTTCCCATGCTCGTTATGGTTCTTATCAATTCCATCTCCTGTCCGGTCAATGTCATTTCCTTTACCGTTTCCCTAACTACAATTTGCAGTGCATCTTTGCATTCTCTATTCACTGCAGTGTTTTGGTAAATGAAGTAAATGGCCTTGTCATCTCTTGCTTGACTGTCTGGCGTTTTTACTGAAGAGCCAAGATTCGGAGCCAGCGCCGCAAATGAAGTCAACACTATGCCCGCCTTCCTGAGCATATGGGTGTTCCTAGTTTTTTCCCTTCGCGCTTTAGCATCCAGTACTGATGACTGCATTTTATCACGCAACCACTTCTGTATTCCCAGATATTTATACATATGTCAGACAAAGCCTATGCCAACTAAGAAGATACTACTTCCTTATCGTGCACGCCTGCAGGTTGGCGGGCTTTCTAAAGTCTATTTCCGGATTCAGAAATGTATCTACTTTAATCTTCGCGCCCTCTTTTAGCGTACGGTTGCATTCGGTCGAGTCAATTTTAGGAGTTGCCTTGAACGTCGTCTCCATCATTAGCGGAGGGCTCAACAGCACCGAGGCTATCAGGCTCCTTGCTATGTCGTACCTGTGATCTCTAAGTAGCTTGATCGCTCTAGTCGTGGGGCTGTTTCTGGTCGTCACATTACCACCAGTGGAATTGTGTAACGAATAATACTTATACGTATGTGAGCCAATGCGAGAACTCGCTGTTCTGACCGTTTACTACGCTGGAATATTTGTCCTTTAGGGTCTTAGTCAGAGGTCCTATCCTACCGTTCCCGACCTTTCGAAAGTCTATTGAGCGTATTGGGGTTATCTCAGCCGCGGTGCCAGCGAAGAAAGCCTCGTCGCAGGTGTAGAGCTCCTCTTTGTGTATGTTGCGCTCCGTGACAGTGAGTCCCATGCTCTCCGCAATCTTTATCACGGAGTCTCTTGTTATGCCAAGCAGTATGTCCGCATCCCTTGGGGGTGTCACGATGTTTCCGTCCTCCACTATGAATATGTTCTCTCCGGGCCCCTCAGCGACGTATCCGTCAAGCGAGGTGAGTATCGCCTCGTCCTGCCCGGCCATCCTCGCCTCCATGTTCGCGAGCACGGAATTGATGTAGTTGCCGCTGGCCTTTGCCTCAGGCGGAAGTATGAGCGAGTTTATCCTCTGCCATGTGGATATCTTGCAGCTTATGCCCTCCTCCCTTCCGTGGCCGAAGTATGCGCCGAATGGTATCGTTGCTATGAATACGCTTATCTTCTTGCCTAGCGCGCTTATGCCTATGTTGTCGTCGTTGTAGAATGCGAACGGGCGTATGTAGCACGAATCCAGCTTGTTTGTCTGTATCGTCTTCACTATCGCCTCATGAATGTCCCCCTTGCTGTACTTTAGATCAATGTTGTATACCTTTGCGCTCCTGAAGAAACGCTTTATGTGGTCGTCAAGCCTGAATATTGCAGGGCCCTTTGCGGTCTTGTAGGCGCGTATGCCCTCGAATATGCCGCTGCCGTACTGCAGCGAGTGCGTGAGTATCGGAACCTTAGCCTGGCTCCTCTTGATCATTTTCCCGTCCAGCCAAAAGAGCAGCTCCTTATTCTTCGCCATTGAATCCCAAAGGAATAAATCATTTAAGCTATATAAATCATATGATTGAATGGTGACAGGAACAGTTACAAAGGAGCCACGAGACGTAGGTACCCCAAAAAAGAGGTTGTTTAGTCCTACCGATTTGGCCCAGCTCCACAGGCTTGAGGCCCCACTTTATGACCCCAACAGCAAAAAGTTGGCTGGGCAGATGGCGCGCGCAAACATTGCCTCGCCAAAAAGGGAACTGCATATAGCATCCAGGCCATTTATTGAGGAGAGGAAATCATGGCAGGAGATAAAGAACGCCGTTTCTGAGCACATAAGGAGCTATGGGGATGGGGCGCTGATAGTAGTGCTCGCAAACGACCCCAGGCACATATGGGGTGCAATACCAAAACTGGAGGCGGAAGAGAAATGTGTCTACATACCAGTTGCGCCTGTAAGAATAGACGACAAATACGTGGAAATACACAAGAATATAGAATTAAGGCTCTCCCAGGACAGGGCGCTAGTGGACAGAATTGACCAAGACCTAAATGGCGTCAATGATTTCTACGCAAAAAGAAGTTCTGGCCCTGCAAAGAATGTGATAGTCGGCGATGAGCGCCTTCCACCGTACGGCAATAGGGAAAATCCTGGACTATACTCCACTCTTGAGGATTTCGTAAGGGAACGAAGGCCATCTAGCATACTAATCATAGAGCAAGATGCGGACTTCGTGACAATGACCAAGAATTACAACAATTTCGTAAGGGACCGCCCGAACAACCTTGACAATTCGAACCCAAGAGATCGTTTCCTTATGGCAGTAGGAAGAATAGAACAGGAAGATCGTGAAGGCGGAAACGAAGGGAAAAGCTACGTATCCTTTGCGACATTTAACGCCAAGGAAGGCACTGTGAATAACTATAGTCCGTTTAAAACGTGATAAAATGAGCAACGCATTGATAAAGGAGCTTGAAAAATACAAACTCACAGAATTCCAAAAGCGCGTGCTTATAGCCACGATGAAGATACCAAAAGGCGAGACCAGGACCTACAAGCAGATAGCCGAGCAGATAGGCGACAGAAAAGCATACAGGGCTGTCGGCACCGCCCTGAAGCTCAACCCTCTCGCTCCAATGATCCCCTGCCATAGGGTTGTCAAGAGCGACGGATCGCTTGGCAACTACAGCGGCAAGGGAGGGCCGAAAGGCAAAAAGGCTATGCTCAAGGCGGAGGGGGCTATCTAACGATCTCTGGACTATCTTAGCAGCTGGCCTATTGCTTGCTCTGCAGCCTTCCTGTAGTCGCCATCTTTTGTATTTATTATCTGTCTCCCTACTATCGGATGCCAAGATGCTCCGTCCAATGCCAGCTCTACCTTTCCCACGTCGCTGCCCTGCGCTCCGAAGCCCGGCAGATAGAAAACCGGCGAGATGTTATGGGCTTCAAGCTTTTCCCTGATCTCCTTTACGATTTCCGGTTTTGTCCCTGGGACTACGAAATTAGTCACGCCTGCCCTTGCGGCAATTCCGTAAATTTTCTTTGCACCCTCATCTAGCATGAAGCCGCCCTCACTTGCCAGATAAGCGGGATGCGTCATTATTCCGCCTACTATTATACCAAGCCCGTTTTCTATGCCCCTGTAGATCCATGCACGCTCAGTCTCTGGCCCGGTGTGCGGGAACAATATCACGGAATTTATTCCTGCGTTTTTGTTGGCTGCCATGAACTCCTTTGCGGTATCAGGTATGTCAGTTGCTGCCTTTTGATGGTCATATATCAATGGCTTGTCTGTGTGCTTTCTAGCAGTTTCTACTACTTTTGGAAGTCCGTGCGTGAGAGCGAGCATGAATCCTACCTTGTAGCCTCCCACGCCTTCAAGATCGTGCGTCTGCACGACCAGCCTTTCAAATGTATTTATATCAGCGGTGTCGCATGCCGGTATAAGACTGTTTCTAGATTCTATTATGGGCTTGTTCTGGACGCCCTTCATTACTTGATCATGTGCATCAAATGTCCCATACACCCTGATGTAGTTCGAAACTCTTGCAAAAGGCTTTTCCATCTCGGCCTTATCCTGCATGTATTGCAGTATATCAGTTGCTTTTATTATCGAATGCACGGCTACGCCAGTCTTTTCGGTAAATTCATCCACAGCGCTCCTCCCGTTAATGCCGACTTCCTGTCTATCCAGCGCTATCATAACCCCTACGATCTTTCTGTTAGGTAGCAGCTTGGCCAGGTTTTTCAATGCATCCTCCTTTGTGCCTCCTGTAGTCAAGACATCGTCAATTACCAGGACCCTACTCCTTTCCTCAGGAACAGCACCTAAAAATATCTTCGAAAGATCCTCTTTGCCCGTCGCCTCCCCATATTGCTTCTCTCCACCCTTCCTGTCAAAGAACCACTTTGCATCTATCCTGTTCTGCTTTGCAAGGGCCATTGTTATGGTTGGGGCAAGCGCAACCCCCTTCTCTGGTATGCCGTAAACATAATCAAACTCTCCTCTGAGCTCTTTTGAAATTGCGCTCGCATATGCATTTGCGAGATCGGAAGTGGATGTGCCTGAATTAAGGCCGCCAACATTGAAGAAATACGGGGATTCCCTGCCGCTTTTCAATTTGTAATCATTATCAAGCTTGAGTGCGCCGGATTTTACAAGCGAGTCTATGAATCTCTCCTTGTACTGCGGCAATTGCGTCTGCGTTTTTGATCTGCTTGTCATTGTTTCACCCGTAAATAGTTGCCACTAGCACTTTATATGTCTTTCATTATTATGGAATTAAATATTAGTCAGCCAGCACTTTGCTGGCCGACACCCGTCCTACAGAAACCACCCAGACCCTACTTACCTATAAAGTACTCGCTTCCACTGTACCTGCTGCCATACTTACTTGTTATGCTGCCCTGCATGCTGTTGAGGTAGCTGTTGCTGAACTGCGTGAGTATCTCATTCTTCACGCCGTCCAGCCTCGGGAGCTCGGAAAGACCTTGCCTTGTGAGGCAGAGGGGCTTGCCCATTTCGCTCTTGTTAGCGAACTCCACAACGTGCAGTTCTTTGAGGCGGTTGAGGCAGTACCATATCGAGCTTTTGGAGAAGCCATAGTTCTCGTTGATGTAATCGACGAAGCTCGACGCTGTATCTATCCTGTCTTTGCCGATCTCCAGCAATATCAGTTGCTCTCTCCTGCTGAATTTGTAATTTTTAAGCTCTAAGCTAGTGTATATTTGCGCCACATAAACCACCAAGGATTTAGAAATTTTCAGAGATTTATGCAGCGAAAACATGATTTGGTGTATTTGTTGTGTAGTCCTTAGCACACATGCCTATGCTAACCATAAACAAGGAGCACTGGTTATAGAGCCATCTTGTTAGCGTCGGCATTGTGTTCACACCAAACTGCAATTCTAAATCAATATTAAGTGCGAGGCATTAATATAAAAAGCTTTTGTCCAGTGAGGCTTTGTCCTAAATGATTATTTGTCCATTTAATAATTAAAACGCACACTTACTTGGAAAAAACCATCGAAACAAACTCGACCAAATTAGGATATGTTATTGTTGTATCTGCCAAATAACTACCCATCACTCCATGCCCTCAAGCTCCTTCTTCAGCTTGTTGTACTTCTCCTTGCTTATCTCTCCGTTGACGTACTTTATCTTTAGGACCTTGAGTGCCTCAGTCCCTGACTGCGTGTGCATGTAGTGCCTGCTATTCTCCTTCCTACTTCTGTGTGCGCTCGCCACCTTGAGCTCCTTCTCCCTCCTGTACCTATCCTCTCTCTCCTGGGTTATGATCTTGTTCTCAACGATGCTGTAGTAGGCTATGAAGCAGAGTATCCAAACGATGAAGAGCACAAGGCTCAGGAAATAAAGGTGATGGCCGGCCACCAGGAAAATGAGCGCTAGAACAAGAGATACTATGCTGAATATGACGAACACATTTACCATAGAACCAACCAATGAATCATTGTTTCACTGCCTTTTTATCCTTTTCATATCGCGTACCCTTTTGATGTTGTAAAGTATTATCGCGAATATGCCTACGACCAAGTCAAAGGCCAGCCTGACTGCTATCGGTATCCCGTACAGCGCAAGCGCGAAGGTTATTACCACATCAATCACCATCACACCAGCAAGGATGTATATCCCGGTGAGGTAGCCTGCGCTCCCCTGCCCTTGCATGCTCATACAATCAAATAATCTATCTGATGGATAATATTTAAATATGGACGCGCCCAAATAAATTGGGGGAGCAAATGAAGACAAATAGCACGCTCATAATAGCGGGAATAGTACTAGTTATAATCGTAATAATTGGCGCGGTTGCACTGCTTGGCTCATCAGACAAGAGCGCCCATCCAAACATCAGCGTTTCAACAACCGTAGGCTCAGGCTACACAACAGCGCAAAGCACAGTAATTCCCTACCCAACCACTGTCGGCTCATCTGGTTCAAGTACTGCAAACACATACAACGGCACTTTCGTCTACGCAATAAAAGTGGGGCCTAGCGGCATAGTGGTAAATGAAACCCCTAGCGGCAATGAGACCATTTACCTATACAATTCCTTTCAGAGCGCTACCGGTTCATTCCACTTCAGCATGGGTGGAAGCCAACTCTATCCATACAACGGCACAGGCAAGGGCACCGGAACGCTAAATCTTACAACAAACGGCTACTGCACAGGCAGCGCAACAGTCCCTTATACCTATAACATAATCGATGCCCAGTTCCCCGGACTGAAAAACATGACTGTTATATTCGAGACAGTAATGCCAAATAGCAGTGCAGGCATAACGACAGGTCCTAATATCATCAATAAGTCAGTTACACTCTCCTGCGTAGGACCTACAAACGGCATATCATACACCCAGGTGTCTAACTTCTCGCTGCTCAGCGTTTATCCCCTCATAATATCTGTAAACACTACAGGCACTACAACGGCGAACTCAACTGCGGCAATGAATGCCACAGGGATAAGCTACAGAGCAACAGTGACCAGGTCCTAGGCTAGGAAATTAACTAGCCCTTATACTTGTTACTTGCAGATGCCGTACTCCGTGGTTAGCTATATATATCTCGAGCGCGGCAAAGTATACGTGGTAAAATGGGCTTGAAGGCCAGAGTGAAGAAGGCGGGCGACTTAGGGGACTTCCTTGCAATAACCGCTGACGAGTTGGGGCTGAGCAATGATTCCAGGAGTGCACACAAGAAACGATTTGATGATAATTTCGAGGCACCGCAAAGCGTATGCGAGCTGTTTGGGGAAAATGTAAGGATTAAATTCAATGCCACTTTCGAGATAGTGCATGTTGTTGATGTTGACGATGAGTCCAGTCAGAGGCTTATAGAGGTCAATGTCAACAGCAGAGTGACAAATGACGGTAAGAAAATTGACTACGAGAGCACCTTCAAGAAATTCGTGCTTCCTTATCCTAAAGAGGATACCAAGGCTAAAATGAGGGAGGAAATACGTGACAAAACCAGGACGCACGTACAGAAAAGCTTCCTAAATGGCATCCGAAAGCAGATAAAAAAGGATAGGAACATGCAAAAGAGCCTTCTGGGCATGCTCAGACAAAAGCCCGATAAAAATTCGGAATAATTGCCTATGCCTTCGGCTTGTTCTTCTTCATCGCGATCCTTATCTCTGAATCAAGCCTTCCTATGGTCTTTGGGTCCATGTTGATGTAGTTCATCCTGCTGGTTATACTCGGGTGTACCTGCTCGACATGCTTGTACATGTTCTGCACCATCCTCCTGTAGTCTGGATGCCCTGCAGGCGTGCTGCGCAGCTCGCAGAAGTGGAAGAGCTGCCTTGCGTTGAACCTGTAGTACCAGCTCGCGTAGAAGCCGTAAGGCACCACGTACTGGGCCTGATAGGGCATGCTCTTATGGATGTCCTTGTAAAGCGTTATCGCCTCGCTCATCTTGCTTTCGTATTCGTCGGCTATTCCTATGTCCCTGAATGCGTCCCTGGCCTTGAACCCGAACCTCACGTCGAAGTTCTGCCTCTCCTGAGTTCCCACTCTGTGCCTTTGCAGGTCCCTATATATGCCGACCCTGCCCTGCAGGCCAAACATGTACTCGACGTTCTCAAAAGCCCTTCCGGGCTTGTGCCTCCTGTTCGTCCTGTTGCCAACATAGGCGTCTATCAGCCTCTTCCTGTCTGCCGTGCTGAGCTCCTGCGACCTCTTTGCAGCCCTTGCCATTGAGTATGCATTGCCGAACCTGTGCAGTATAGCTGCTGCAATCGCAGTCTCCGCCTCCTCATTTGGGTCACCTAGTCCTTTGCCGGTATAGTAAAGAAGGTCAATTCTTTCGCCGCTCTCGTCGGGCTTTATGTCCCCTGTCAGATCGTTGACAACATCTATTGTGGATTTGTTCTTCTCAGCTATGAAGTTTACGTAATCCTCGCCGTGCCTGTCACTTATCCTCTGCACAAGCGAAGGTATCACCTTGTCTAGCTCTTTGTGCATCATCTTTCCTATGTGTCTTGACTCCGCAAGCGGCGATGCCATCATCTTTATTATGAGGTTCTCATAGGACCTTGCGTTCATAGAGACTCCGACGTGGGTGAGTGTGGACATCGGCAGGTAGTCCCTTACAAAGTCCAGTGCGCTGGCCTTCACCGAGTTCTCGTAGGCCTTGGAAAGGTCCGCCTCCGTTATGTTGTGGCTCTCCTCCATTTCCTTTGTGAGCCCAGATATCTTTATCGCCTTCTCGCCTATCCTAAAGCTCTGGTCCTCTAACTTGTTGTTATCCTTTATGTAGCCTATCATAGTGGGTGTGTGTCTCACGTAAGACTCAAAAAGGTCCCTCATGAGCTGCACGTACCTGTCTCCGAAGGCGGAACCCATTATGTCAGGGTCCTTGTAGAACATGAACTCCCCGTTCGGAAGCTTCTTGTCAAAGAACACGTAGCGTGATGACTTCTCTATGTATGAGCCTATCCTGCTGTCCTCTATGTCCTTGACAGCGAGGTTCGAGACGTATTCGCATGATACTGGTATCCCGCCGACCATCTCCTGTATTGAGTCGTCGCCGTAGTCCTTGAGCCAGGCAGCGAAGAACTCCTTGCCCCTGTCCTTGTTGGGCAAAAACTCGTTGATATAGAGCCTGCGGCCGGTGAGCATGGTCCTACTGTACCTTGATAGGAGCGCGCCGCTCTGCTCAGGGTTGAAATTGTCGCCTATCCTCCATGCGTAGACGTTGCTATCAGTGTTCGTCACTACCTTGTCGAGCTCCGATCTTTCCGCATCGGAAAACTCCTCCACCTCCGCGCCCTTGTCTTTTTCGTAGAACTTAAGGACTACCGTCATAACTGCACCCCTGTTAAACAATCAGGTTTTAGGTATATAATGCTTTTGCAATTCACGAGATACAAAAGCTATATCTATTATTTGCGTCAAATAGACCAACAGGTAATGATATGCCCAAATTCAAAGGCGACACGCGAGAAAGATTGAGCAGTGAATATCCGGACAATGAATCACTCATCAAGGAAATGACGGAACGTTTCGAAAACAAGGATAGCCCAAAGGGTGTGGAAATTTTTGTTAGAATATTAAGAAGGGCTGAAGCTCTTGGTAGAAGCGGTCATGAATTGACTGTCCGTTCGGAATAGTCATACACATGCTATGTCCTTGAAGGAGTGAAGCTGCTCTCCCACTTCGTCAGTTGAGTTGAAGACCTCTATCTTTATCTTTTTCTTCTCAGCTTTTCCCAGCAGTTGCTGGACATTTACGTCCCCGAGTATGCTGTCGTTAACGAAGACTATGTCTGCCTCCATGCTGTCCAGCGCCTTCCCGACGTTCTCCAGGCCGTACTTGGACTTGCCCGTGCTCAGGTTGGTCAAAAACTCCTCTATGAGCTTGAACTCAGTCCTTATGCGCTCCTTCTCGAGTATCCTTGCGAACTTGTCGCTCTTTATGAGCTCATAGACGCCCGATCGCTCTGAATTGCTAACGCTTTCAAAGAATATGCGCTTGTTTATCTTCTTCAGAGCCCCTGTGGATTCTCCATAGGCCTTTATGTCATCGCGTGCAAAGCCGGGTCCAGCCAGGACGACAGTGTCCACGACCATGCTGCTGATAATCTCTATTATCTCATCGT
>Ga0207049_1005_pt1 | contig 49909 bp, 53 predicted proteins | sample Alteio_BWMinCont_63_FD_153305 | JGI IMG/M metagenome (GOLD analysis project Ga0207049, IMG submission 153305) | Enriched cells from forest soil in Barre Woods Harvard Forest LTER site, Petersham, Massachusetts, United States -... | ecosystem: Environmental > Terrestrial > Soil > Temperate forest >... | reverse complement strand
CCGACAGTGTCCAAGAACCAGTCGTGCGATTCCAACGCTCCTCGCAACCCGAAGGCAATTTCTCGTTGTATTCGTCCGAGATCATCGACACTCAGATTCTGTACATTCGCAACATTTAGTGGATATAAATTCGTGAACTCCGTTCCCCTATCGGCAGTAGTAGCTGTAGATCGCAACAGAGCTTCCCGCTCAGCGGAGTTGTTAAACAGAGTTACACTTGTTTGGTATGCAGTCACATGGAATCGAGGCGCTGGTAAACCCAAAGCCTGCATCTCGTCTCGCATCCTGCGAGTACCTTCACTCAAAGCCCTCACAAATTCCGCCCCACGTTCGTCCTTCATCATTTTCAGCCAGCCGAGTATTTTAGGATTTCGGGGCACGTGGTCTAAAGCAACATCTGCAAGTGAGAAGTCCTTCGGCACTTCCTGTTCGCGTTGTAAGAGACGACCGGGATTGCTAACGACAAAACCGTCCACGTATTTCCTGCATTCGATTTGATACGTCGTGGCGTATTCGCGGTGCGCGACCGCATTGACAATCGCCTCATCCACCGCGACCAGCGGTAGTTCAGGTTCCTCAGTAAATCCTCCGTTTTTATTTCTCTTCTGGTATTTCTTAAAGAAGCCGGACTCTTGAACGTATACACGAATGTTCCGGATTTGCTGTGGGAGCGACCCGGTGAACTCCTTGTCAAGGCTTACAAGCGAGGAGTCCACCTCTTTTGCCAGAAGGGTTTCGAAACGGAGGAGTCTGATAGCCGCCCAAGCCAGAATTCTTTGGGGATTAGCAGCAAAAAACAGAAATCCCGCGTTGTTGAAGTTGTACGAAGCTCCGTCTCTTATAAGCGCCCCGGCTTGAAAGAGAAGTTCTTCGACGCTGTACTGATAACGAGCATCGGAGTGATAAACCTTCCGAAATTCTGCGAGCAGCGGCTCATCCAGTTCACGAGGGTCATACGCGCAACAGTAGGCATCCTCAAAGCTGACAATCTTCTTGTCTCGACGCAGTTGATCAAGCTGTTGAGCATTTAAGTGAACATTTTGTGCGCCTTGCCTTCTCCACGCAGCGGGGAACGTCCCAACGGTTTCGCAAATGGCGTCCGGTGTGTACGGCACATATATCAAGCAAATCTTTGTCGCTTTTCCATTGATGTCGCCGCAATCGTGCAGTTTGACTCTCGCGTTTTGATGAAGGAGCCAGTCTCCCGGTCGCATGACCGAATTTCGCTGGGGGTCGGTGAGATGCGACAAACCCTTCACATGACCGTTTTTGGAAATCCCTAATACCAATAAGCCACCATTCTTGTTTTCGTTCGCAAACGCTGATACGGTCTCGGTTAGATGCTCAATAAGCGAACTGATTTGACTACTGGATGTGACCCCATTTGAATCGGGAGCAGCAGCTTCCTTTCGATCAAAGTGCTGATCTTCCAGTTCAGCGTCGTCTGGGGCTGTAAGCAACTGCCAATACGCGTTCGGGTTGTCAAAAACTTCGATGGGATGTGGCATAGCGTTAAGGGTTTCGACTCAACAACAGGATAGCGCCGATACAGGTCAGGTACGTGACGTCCACTTCTTGCCCGGTTAAGCTGAACGGCGCTGCCATTCCGTGCCCAAAGTTTCGATTCCTGAGAGTATTGATTGATTCGAGCAGACCGATGATCTGCTCGTTCAGAGCTTGGCGCTGGCGAATATGCGCGACAACCTGACCGAAGGTTGCATGGGGCATTCCGAACTTTTCTTTTGCCACGGACTCCAACGCATCGAAAATATTCGAACAGGCGTCACGGTCGCGCCGGGGGCGGGCATCGTAGGCATCTCGGGCACCATTAGCCAGAGCCAACGCGGGCGCATACCGTGGGACAGACAATTCTGTGATCGCAGCCTGCAACTGTGCATGAGCCGCCTCGGGCAGCACCCGGTGTAAGCGCCCGTCTGCTCCCAAATCCCACGCTACTCCGTGTGCCGCGAGTATACGGTTCACTGACTCTCTATAGACCTCATGGAAACCCACTCGCTGGAATTCGGGGAACAACCGAACAATCAAATCGTAGACTCTAGTCCAGTGAGTTTCCTGACGCGAAACGTCTCGCCCAATTCTCTGTCTTCGTCCGGCTTGGGGATTGCCCGCTGCCTCGTACCCAAGGCATTGGACTATGGTGAGATACAGATCGCGGTCTGCGTCCAACATCCCATTTGTCTGACCAGCGACAAGATATACTGCATCAACGAGTTCTTGGCGCATTCCGTGGGGCGCTTCCTCCACGTTGCGTGTTGGTGGGACGTGCCCTTCCTGAACTGAGAAGTCTCTGATCCAATTCATTCCGCGGTTCCTTGCTTAATAGTCGCAACCTGTACCTACAAGAGCGTCATCGGTTTCAACGCAACGAGGTGCTCCAGGCGGCTCGGCTGTAGTGTCTCGAAGCCCTTCTGCGGAACCTTCAGGTACTCCCACTTCGTCCCGGTAAGCTCCGTGGCGTTCGCGCACCACTGAGCCGCCGCGATGTCCTTGTGAGCGACATCCCCGGTCTCTGCGCCCTTCGTTTCCAGCAGCCAGCGCGTGCCTTTGTCATCCACGGCAACGAAATCCGGGTAGTACGACCGCAAATTCATCACGCCATCCGTGTAGTCAATGGCGAAGCCAAAGGGCTGGGGCAGCTTCGCGAGGCGCGTGACGTCAGTAGCGTTATTCAGGAACTTCGCGAAATCCCGTTCAAAGTTGTTGTCGCACGGCACTAGGTTGAATACTGTCCGCGCATCCTCCAACACTGGTCGCGACCAAGGAAACGGCTGGCAGGTAGACAGGAGTCTTTCTGGCTCCAGCAGCATTGGTTCTTGCTCTGCGATGGTCATCTTCTTCAATGCCTTCGAGAAGACGTCAACGCAGACGTAGTGCGCCACGGGGGTGCCCATCGCTTTGACGACTACCGAGTCAGATAGGTCAACCGTTTGCCCAAACGCTTTCTGCTCGAAGAAGTCCCGCACTTTGGGAGCAAGCGCGGCAAACTGCGATGGGAGCTTCACTGCCTCGGCGATGCGCCGGGAGTAGTAGCCGATGACCTCCTGCGCAGTCTGAGGCTCCGGTATTGTGTAGTCACGCTCGACTTCCTTCTGAAGCGTGATGATGTCGTAGCCTTCGTATCGGAAAGTCTTGTTGCGCGGATCGTCGGCGGTCATCGGCAGCAGGATGGTCTGGAAAGACATGACGTCCAAGCTCGCAATTTCGTCCGCAAGGGTCTTCTTGCGCACTAGCGTCGGCGACAGCACGGGAAGACCGATGTCGTACTCCTTGCGGCTGTCCAACGGCAGGATGGTGACGATGCCAACCTTGTCTTTGCCGACTTCGAATGTGTCCAGCTTCAAATCTTCGAGCTTTTCCAGATCGTCAACGAAATCAAGGAACTTCTGGTTGCCGATGATGTCCACGCGCTCCGTGAAGCCCACAGGGAGATCGCGGAACATGAGGCGCAAACCGCGCCCGATAGCCTGTTCTGGCAGGATGTTTGCCTTGGCTGTGTACGGTCGCAGCCCAACAACAACGGTGACGTTCTTGACGTCCCAGCCTTCACGGAGCATAAGGACGCTGACGATGGCGTTGATAGGACTCTCCGGCAGGTCTACGTCATGCACTGCCTTCCGCGCTTCGTCCAATTCCTTCTTGCTGACCTCGCCGGATTTGTCCGTGTGAATGACCTGCGTTTTGTCGCCGCCGAACTCGGCTGGGTACTTCTCCCGAAGCCATCCCGCCACATCGTCAGCCTCGTCCGTGTCGTTCATCATCACGAACAGCACGGGCTTGCGCTTCAGCGTCGTCAACTGGTCACGGTACTCCCGCCAGCGCTCCACGGCAGCCGTCAAATAGCCCCGGTACCGCACGCTGGCATACTCTGACTTCGCCTCGACGATCCGTGCTATCCCCTTCATCGGACGCTTCACGATGTTGTCGAGGATCGCCTGCTTCAGCGGGTAGTCCGAGATCGTCCAAGGGAAGATCGCACCTTTTTGGAATCTCGGAGTAGCGGAGAAATCCAACTGTGCCGCCAGTGGGGTCTTATCGCTTAGGGTTCGGATAACGTTGTTCCACTCGCTGCCCTCATCGTGAGTGTGATGCGCCTCGTCGTTCAGGACGACAAGATACCCGGCTCTCAGCGCGATCCGGTCGCCAAAGTCGGTCAGTTCCAACTTCTGCGTCGGAGGCTTCGATCCGAGAACCGCCGTCATCTGCTCCGGCTCCTGCTCGGCGCTGCGGTCGGCACGTTCGTAAAACTGCTGGATGTTCGTCAGGAATAGCATCCCCTCGGCGGGAGCTTTCTCGGCTTCACCGCGCATAATGCAATCGAATTCCCAGAAGATTTCTAGTTCGCGGGGGATGACTGGGTCACTGCGGAATATTCGCCCGCCAGCGAAATCGGTCTTCAGTCGCTCCAGAACGATGACGTTAGGAGCGAGAAGGAGAAAAGTCTTCGCATAATCTTTGGCGATCTCCTCGGCTTCCCGTGCAGAGTTTAAGAATTGCCACGCGACGGCAAGAGACATGACCTTCGTTTTGCCACTCCCTGTCGCCATCTTCACGCAGTACCGGGCAAAGTCATCGAGCGGTGGCAGGCGCACGTCCCTAAGGTTTTGTGCGTATCGTTCCAGCAGTGCCTTGCGGCTGCGCACTTTTTCGAATTCCCAAACGAAAACTAGAGTTTCGATGGCTTCCTGCTGAGAACGGTGATACTTGAACGGAGCGCCAGTCGCCAGCTTGTGGTCAGTGTAGAACCAGTGGTTCAGCAGGATGCGGGTCGTGTCGGTGATGCCCTTGTACCCGCCCGCGACACAAGCCTTGACAGCCTCCCGCAGAGCCGGAACACACGGCGCAGTGCGGAGTTTCGAGGCGACATCGAGGAGATCAGCTTGCGCATTGTCAGGCGTTGCACGCTTCCGGCGAGGCATCGTCATTTCACCTGTATGTCCAGAGTCTTTGTGGTGTCGTTGCCAAGGATGTCTATGACTTTCACCACGACTTTGTACGAGCCGGGTGCTTGGTACTCACGCTTGGCAGAAAGCTCGATGTCGGGTTCCTGCCGTGTCCGGTACGACTGCCACTGGTTGTGAAACGTGTCGTCGCGAAAATCCCAATCCACCGCCCAGTAGTCGATCATCTGGCTCCAGCGCTTGATGGCTTTCCGCGCCTCCTCCGGCACGTCGTCTATGGGGATTACGAAGTCGGTCAGCTTGAGGGTCAACTCCCGACCTTTCTGCTTCGGCTCGACGGACAAAGCTCCCAACTCAAAAAACTTGATGTCGCCCTGATCGACCGCTTTCTTTTCCAGTACCTCACGCGGAATTTTTTTGAACGCAACGTCCACGCGGGACTCGGCTGCGACCTGCCGGGCGGTCTCGTTTAATTCGAACGCGAACTCCCAGCCAAGAATGTCAGCCGCAGCCTTTCCTGCGGCTTTCCCACTGCTCGCCATTTTCCACGCTTCACGCGCAATGGCTTTCACATCCGCGAGAGTCACAGGAGCATCAACTGCCCCGACGTGAACCATGCGACCTGATTTGATCCCGTACATCCACGTGTGCCCATTAATTGGCGTGGCATGGTAGAGGTCGAGAATGAATTTTCGATACGCTGCCTCCCGTGACCGCTGCTGCTCGATTGCGCCTTCGCCGCCCGACTGGAACTCGGCGGTCTGCCACGCTTGCCGTTCGTACTTGCCAAGGTTCTGGACAGCGAATGGCTTCACACCGAGTGTGGACAGCATTCGCTTGCGCGTGGTGTGGATTGCAAACCGACCAAGGTCGCACGCAATCCAGCGTCTCCCTAGTTTCTCGGCTACCGCTGCTGTTGTACCGCTACCGGCGAAGCAGTCGAGAACCAAGTCGCCTGTATTGGAGGAGCAATCTAGGATGCGTTCGAGAAGTGCCTCCGGCTTTTGAGTAGGATAGCCGACCGATTCCGTGCCGCCCTTTACCATGGCGATGTCAGTCCAGAGATTGCTGAGAGGAACGCCCTTTGATTCGTGCAGATAAATCTTCAGCTTCGGGATTCCGGCGCTGTTCCAGAAAATTCGCCCCTCCGACTCCAATTGCTTCATCCGCTCCAGAGTGTAAGACCAGTGGCGACCACTGCGGGGACGAACTCCGTTCCACGAATAGTCTGCCTTCGTTCCGGCTCTGTCTCCGGGTGCCATCAAATCGGCGAGTGCATAGCGCCCTTTTTCATCTTGGAGGTTATACGCTTTATCAAGTCGATCTTGGCTGTAAGGCACGTATTGTGCATTCCATGTTGGAGTCTCAGACTTTGAGTAGAAGAGGATTGTATCGGTAACGGTAGCCAGTGTAGTGCCCGCTTTGTTGGAGTCCTTGCGTTTCCAGACGATCTCGCTTTGGAAGTTCCCGCTTCCAAAGACCTCGTCTAGCACAAGCTTCGCGTAGAAGCTCACGTGCCAATCGAGATGCACATATATGCTGCCGTTCTCTGCGAGTAACTCGTGGAGCAGCACTGCGGTGCTATAGAACCATTCCAAGTACGAGTCCAAACCGCGTCCCCATGTGTCCCGATACGCTTTCTGCTCCAGAATCGAGGGTTCCTTAATAAAAATCTCATCTGATTCTGGGATGTCGGACACGAAGCTGAAATCGGCACCAGTGTCAAATGGTGGGTCGATGTAGATGAGATCAACCTTCCCGGCGAACTCGTGCAACAGCGAAGGAAGCACATACTTCTTGTCCCCCCAAATCAGTCGGTTCCGCCACTCAGTTGGTCTCCCCGCTGCAAAAAGATCAAGCGTGCGTCGGCGATCCGCGGCACTCTCGTTCACCGTCTCGATAGTCTGGAACGGCAGCGCAACCCGCACCGGGCTTTGCCGCTTGCCATCGACGTACTTGCCTTCCCAAATCAGTTCGGTCATCGGCTTCCGCTAGGCTCCCGCACGAGTGAGATATTCCTTCAATGCCTGCTCAAGGATGTCTTGTGTCTTTCTACGCTGGGTAGCCCGGAACGTGCTGAGACGGACGTATGTCTCGCCGTCAACTTTAAGAGTCAGGGCGACGGGCTTCTCTCCCGCGCTGGTGCCAGCGCGACGAGCACCAGTATGCTTCCCCGAACTTCGACGCGTCTTTTTGGTTGGCATTAGGTCTCTTCCTCTCGGCGTCCGCAGTATACCCGCATCTCCGCAGGTACGTAAGTGATTCCTACCGCCCCGGCGTCTCACTGAGGTTTGCCGCCCCGTTCCAATAACGGTCTTCAGTTTTCGAGGCACCAACAACGCAAAATCAACAACTTAGCGGGATGGGGTTCGGCGTACCAAAATCGACCGTTTCGGAACGATAGTACTATACGCATTTACGTACATACGTATTATAATGCAACCATGAAGGTCGCCCTTTACTCGCGGTGCAGCACCAAGGACAAGGGTCAAGACGTTGAGAACCAGCAACGTCAGCTAAGAGATTTCGCGAAGAAGCAAGGCTGGAAAATTGTCCACGAATACAGCGATTACAAGAGTGGCAAGACGAGTGACCGAACGCAGTTCCAGAGGATGCTCATCGCCGCTTCGAAGCGCGAGTTTGATGTCCTGTTATTTTGGTCGCTAGATCGCCTCTCTCGCGAAGGAGCGCTGGAGACGCTCCAACATCTACAAAGGCTGACTGCCTACGGGGTTGCTTACCGCTCTTTCACCGAACCTTACCTAGACAGCCTCGGAGCCTTCAGAGACGGAGTCATTTCTATTCTCGCTTGTCTGGCACGACAAGAGCGTATCAGGCTCAGCGAAAGGACGATTGCCGGACTTGAAAAGGCAAGGGCACAGGGCAGAGTTGGCGGAAGACCACGCGTGGAATGCGACCGAGGCAAGGTTCTCAGGCTTCACGCTGCCGGGAAAAGCCTTGCTGCGATTGCCAGAGAACTCGGCATCAGCAAAACCTCAGCGCATCGGATTGTACGGCGATCCTGACCGGGCGTTTCGAAGGACGCGCAGGATGCAAAATGCCTCGGACATGTTGATTTACAACTTCGTGCTAGTGCCGTCAGAGGAGACGCTGTGATCAAGACACTGCTCAAGCACCTTCTGTTGGACTTCCTCATCTTGATCGTCCTGTTGATCGCTTCGGCGGTTTTGCCATTCATCTCGTTCTGCCTGATCCGCGACCCTGTCGGCGGTCAAATCTTTTTCTGGGTGTCGCCTTGGACATGCGCCGTGTGGACGGTGTTCGTGTCGGTGATGGTCGGCTCGCGCTTCTGGCTAGGTAGAGATCACGTGCTCGCGTGGCGTGCCGCCCGAGGCGGCTATCTCATTTCGAGCCTCAAGACGACCGGGCTGATGTTCCTCGCCCTGTTCGCGTCCTACGCCTGCGAATTCGCCGTCATCCTCTCGCTGCCCCGGTCTACGACCTCGCTGCGCCTGCTGGTGCTTGCCGCCTACGCGCCTGCGGGGATCGCCGTCCTGTGGAGCGCCGCCCGTGGCTAAGCAGAAGCGCGTGCGCTTCCAGCTTGTCTTGGACGCGAAATGCAAGCGGCTCATTCGATGCAAGAACGCAGCAAAGCACCGCCTGCCGGACGGCACGCCGCTATGCACGGTGCGCTACAGCGAAATGCTCCGCTAGACCGCTGACTAACGAACGCTTTGACAAGGAGGATTGATGGAAAAGACAGGCAACGAGACCGTGGATTCCATGTTCGACGAAATCACCGAAACGAAGATCGCACCGGACGGCACGCTGGAAACGAGACTTGTCGAAGACCCCGAGCAGGAAATGGGGCTTGCCGTCGCAGAGATGCGGCAAAGCTGGAAGGAGTTCTGTGATGTCAACAAGGGGACTATCGCGGCGTACAGCTACGAATGGTGGAAGGCGCTGATGTGGCTCTCGTGCGCGGAGAATAGGCTGAAAGAGGCTTTCTGCGGCAGGCACCGAGACCCGGCGAGCATAAAACAATTCCACCGATGGCGGATGACGATTATCCACAATAGACCCTACCGGAGTAACTCATGAGGGACAACACGGTCAAGGGTGGCGAAATCGTTTCGTCGCCAGATGGGAAGCCATGGTGTGTCGTCGCCTTTAACGATCTTCGCGTCGTCCTCCGCAGGTGTAACAACGAAGGAGTCCTGATCGGCATACAACGCGGCGGTGAACGGCGCGAGGTTACGTGGTCGGAGTGGGCGGGAGGATGGATATTGAGAAAATGACCTTTCGCGAAGCAGCGGAAAAATGGTTGGTCTGGGCGCAAACCCGGCAGCGCAAGCCCATCAGACCCACGTCCCGAAACGCCACAACCTATTTGCGACAATTCACCAGTTTCCTCGGCGAAGTCTTCCTGATTTCACACCGATTGCCCTGTTGTCGCGGGCACAAATAATGCCTCCGAATGCAAGAACACGCGTGCCACGAGGGAAATGTATTTGAGCGCCACAATCACGGTATAGTCACTAAGAGGCAATATGAGCGACAGTGCCTTGCACACCACCACACCCATTGGACAACTTGCAAAGCCATTCGATGGCGAGAGTCTCAAGCCTATCCTTCTGGAGCTTCTTGTCTCCGATACAGACTCCCTAAGGGAATTGCTCCAAAAGGTAGAGGGGCGAGAACGAGATGAATACGCGCTCGCTGCCCTTCGTATCGGATTGCTATCGCTTCGGCATGCTCGTGGTCAGATCGACGCCGAAGCCGTGAAGCATGAGGGCGAACGGCTTCTCGCCAACCTGAAGCATGCGCTTGGGCAGTCTCGCAGCGAAATCCAAGGCGACCTTACATCGGCGCTGAAGGAATACTTCGATCCGGCGAGCGGTAGGTTTCAGGAGCGCGTGGATCGCCTCATCAAGAAGGATGGAGAACTAGAACAAGTCCTCAGCCGCCAAATTGGTTCGGAAGGCTCCGAATTGGCTGCCACTCTTGCAACTCACATCGGCGAGAACAGCCCACTCATGAAGTTGCTCAAACCCGAGGAATCGGACGGATTGGTTTCCGCGATGCGCTCCGCCATTTCCGAAGTAGTGGCTGCCGAGCGTGAGTGCATCCTCGGCGAATTCTCGCTCGATAACAAGCAAGGGGCGTTGAGCCGACTGGTCGGGGAACTGACGGAGGAGAACGGACAGCTAAAGCGAGGATTTGCGGACGAAATCCAGCACGTGGTCGCGGAATTTTCTCTGGACAAGGAGGATTCCGCCCTTAGTCGGTTGGTTCGCCGTGTGGAGGCGGCGGAAGAAACGATCACCAAGCAATTCTCGCTCGATGAGCAGGACTCCGCTCTGTCGAGGCTGTCGGCGGTGGTTGCCGGGGCGAAGGACGCCATCGACGCCAACCTAACATTGGACACGGACGACTCAGCGCTTTCGCGCCTCAAGAAGGAAATTGTGGCGATCCTTGACCGCCACGAAGACAAGGTTGGGGCGTTCCAGACAAGCGTTCAAGCCGCACTGGAGGCAATGAAGGTGCAGCGAGAAGAGGCTGCGCGTTCGACCCGGCATGGGGACGACTTTGAAGACATTGCCGCTGAGTTCATTCAGAAAGAGGTTCGGAAGGCAGGCGACATCCCGTCTCGCACCGGGGTTACAGTTGGTTCAATTAAGAACTGCAAAAAGGGCGATCTTGTCGTGGAACTCGGCTCGGACTGCGTTGCGGTCGGCGAACGATTCGTGGTCGAAGCAAAGGAAGACGAGAGCTACAAACTTGCCGATGCCCGCGCCGAGATCGAGATTGCTCGCAAGAACCGGGAGGCGAGCGTAGGTTTGTTTGTATTCTCCAAGAAGACCTGCCCAGATGGACTGGAGGCTCTGCTTCGCGATGGCAATGACGTCTTTGTGGTTTGGGATGCCGACCGGATTGAGTCCGATGTGATCCTGCGTGCGGGACTCTCTCTGGCGAAAGCCCTTTGCGTTCGGCAGGCGAAGGAACGTCAAGCGGAGGACGGGAACTGGGAGGATATTGATGCCGCCATTCTGGGACTGGAACGTGAGGCGACGCGCCTAACGGACATGAAGACGTGGACGGAAACTATCCAGTCGAACAGCGGTAAGATTCTGGAAGAAGTTCGAAAAATGGCTGCCAACCTCGAAAAGCAGATCGCGATTCTTCGGGAAAGTGTTGCAACGCTAAAGCGCGTGTAGCAACAGAGCAAGACACATCTGAGCACCGATGCGCGTCATTTTTATTTGCCGTTGAGCGCCTGCCATGCGGCAAGAGAGTCCATGTAATCTCTCCAGCGAACAATCTGTCGATTCTTGATGGTGACGATGGACACGAATCGGTTGTCATACGCAGCGCCCGTTTTGACGGCTCTGCCATGAACCTGATATTCCAGAGTCACCACACCGCGTTCCTTGTCGTGGTGAACCGCAAGTCCATCACCTTTTTCAAGAACGATGTTGTTGCCGTAGCCCGAGTAGGCGGCAATCAAATTGTCTCGCCCGTGAATCACTTCCGCCCAACCGGGGAAACGATATAGGAACTCGAATTGCGCCTCCTCGGCGATAGCGTCGTAATAGTGCTCACCGTCAACGAAGCCATTCAGCCCCTTCATGACGACATCAAAGAATGGGTTCAGTGCTTTGTGTTCGGGATATTTATCTGTAGCCATAGGATTTTCCTTGTCGCAGAAACAACGAATTTCATCAAGCAATGAAAACGTCACCGCTCCAAGGTCACGAAGCTATCTTCTCGAAATATGCGGACACGAACGAAGATGTATTGCTGTACGCCAAGATCGCGTCGCTCTTTGAAAATCGGTAGCTTGGTATGGGGCGTGGATGAGCACCCGGAACATTACCGATGTTTCTAACGGCGTCGGCGATGTTGAGCCAGTGCCGAGGGATGGGAGAAAGCGAGAGCTTTTCAAAACTCCGAATTATGCCGTTCAAGTCCAATCCCCTTCCGGGTTTCACCCCAAAGAACTTCTCATAGGCAACTTCCATTAGGGCTTGGAGTGCCCTGCGGCACATAACCACGCACGACTTCCAATTCCGTTTCTCGATGCCGCGAAAGGCTTCCTTCATTGAATCTTCGATCTCATGGGGCACTTTTAGTCCCCAGCCTAACGCTCCGGCAGCGGTGCCCGCAAAGAATGCGACGGTCGTCCCGGTTGGGCGGAAGTGATTCACGGGCGAGACAATTTGATTGCCGCCTACTCGGGCTACGGCAACAACATCGTTCTTGAAAACCGTCTCAAAGAATCTCGTTGCGTATTCTCTGCTGTTACTGAGAATCGTCAGCTTGCCGTCCGCCTCGACCTGACAATGCACCAAGGCTTGTTCATCCAGTTCGAGCTTCCTGACCGTCAATCGCGCTCCTGGTAGTTCCCCATTCAGTGTGTGCCAGAAGCGCAGTCGGTCGGACAGACTCCAGCCGGATTCTTCACATAGGGCAGCCACACTGAGGTCGGTTGGAGAAGACTTGGGTATGGCTTCCAGTTTGAAGACCGGGAGATTTTTAGGTTCGATCTTCCCGAACTTCTTAGGTGCGTACTTTGAGATGGGAATTGCCCTCGGCATGAGACCAATCAGGTTCGGCTTCTCCTGTGTCCCAGATACTACTCTGCAATCCATGAACTTCTCAATGATCTGCGGCGAATCGAATCGCCGCGCATGATAACCATCGGCACTCGCTTTCACTGCCCTCGATGTGCGAGCATTCGAGTGCCTTAAAGGAGGAACTAGATGTCGTCAAAGCGCGTAAGGTCTGTTTTCGTTGTCGGGGCAGGATTTTCGCTTTACGCAGGCATGCCTCTCCAACGTGACTTTACGGATGCCCTGCTTAGCGGACGTGGCAGTGCGAGCGGCAACAGCGGGAAGATCGTCCTCCATCTCCGAGAATTCGTCAATCGGGCTTTCGACCACAAGACCAGTGCCGACGCAAAGTTTTGGCCTGAGTTGGAAGACATCTTCACGTGCATCGACCTGTCTGCCAACACGGGGCATAACTTGGGATCAGAATTTGCGGCTTCCGACCTGAGGACGATACGCAGAGCCTTGATCTATCGGATTATCACAATGCTTAGGGAGCGGTACCGCGAGGCGCGAAAAGAGCGGGATGCAGATTGGCAAACGCTTGTGAGATTCTTCAAAACTCTTGATCCCAGTGCCGTGGGTTTTGTCGCTACTAACTGGGACACTGTCGTCGAGGATATGCTTACCGAAGCCCACGGCACCCGGCATTTTGCCTATGGATGCGACGCAATTTTCGGTTCCTTACGTACCGCTCAAAAGCAAATCAAAGAGACGGCAACAGTCGGCACGATGGTGCCTGTCATCAAAATGCACGGCTCAGTGAACTGGCTGTATTGTGATAATTGCCGACGCCTCTTCTGGATGCAGCCGGACGAGACGTATAAGGTCGCTGGTCAACTCCTTTCCTCGGAGGACTGGAAGCGAATAGACCCGGCGTCTCGGCACAGTAACGACCGATGGCACTGTGGCAGATGTGGAGCGGACAGCCTTGGAACGAGATTCGCGACGTTCAGCTATAGGAAGGCTCTTGATTTCCCAATGTTTCAAAAGTCATGGTTCTCGGCGGAGAGACTTCTCCGAAACGCGAAGAACTGGATTTTCATCGGGTACTCCCTTCCGGCTGCTGATTTCGAATTCAAGTATTTGCTAAAGCGCGTGCAGCTTTCGCGGCGTCATCCGCCTGAGTTCGCTGTCGTATCGGGCGGCGATCTGTCTGACCGCGCTTATCAGCACTACCAACGTTTTTTCGGGCGAAAGATCGCGAGGGACGAAAACTTCTTCGGTGATGGACTCAACAAACATGCGCTGGCACATATTTCGGGTCTGCTCCACGCTTAGAGCAGTCAACAAAGGGGTCACAATCTGGCGCACAAGAACCGCACGAGGCGTTTTTTATTAAGGCACCCTCTCACACTGCCTCAGGCTGCCCAGACTGATGAACCTGACCTTTCGTCGATCCCTCGTCAGGATGGTTTTACCCGTGAACGGAATCCTTCTCAGCCTACTGTCCATCACCTACGAAATTACAGGAATCACCGTATGCGCAGTTTCCCGATGGTCGTGGTAGCCTCTGCGGCTCATGGCTACAGACCGATTCAAGCACCTCGCGCAACAGTTTGACGTGCTGGCGGAGAATCTTGCGCTTTGCAGCGTCGCGCCGCAACGCGCCGAATTGCTCAAACGAATGAGGATTGTCATCGACGAGATTGACCGACTCCTCTTGCAGGAGCATTCGTACTTGAAGTCAGAGCAAGAAAGCACTGCCCCGCAAAATAGCCTTTAGACATAGACAAAGCCGCCCGCTACGCTCTCGCTAAACCTTGCCATTGGATATTCAGCTATCGGCAAGGCTCTCCGCTCACAACAAGATGGCTGATGCGCTGAACGAGATGCGCAACGAACACGACCCGGTAGCGGTGCCGATTCCCGCGACTATCCCCCAAGTTTTCGCGACTCCGGTCGCGGTGTCCTCGGCTTTCGCCGCCGTGCAGCCGCCATGCTAGAATCAGCTTAGAGGTTCGGAAAATGTATTCGTTCAAATTCGAAGGTCTCACCGCAGTGGATGCTCCAACCCCGTATTACTACGGCAGCCTGCCAGCGAAGCCTGAACTCGGTCATACTCTCATCCTTGATGGGACTGGCAATCACTACGTCATTTATCGGATTGACGGAGAGGGATTGACCGGGAACGACGCTCGCGAAAACGAACGAGAACTCGCGTGGGCGGAAATATCGAGGGGCGAGTCCGTGCCCACGATTTGGTTGCAGAAGATCGGCAAGCAGACCACGGCTTCTGGACGGTCTTTCAGCGCCGAAGAAGTCAAAGCGTACAGCCAGCACAACAGAGAAAATCGGCTGTCAGCCTCGAAATAGCCTAAGCGATCTTCAAATTCGGGCGAGCCGTCAGTTTTCAATATGAATGAAACGATGACCCCATTCAAGATGGTTTTCTCTCGAAGCATCGTCGCTCCAGCAATCAGCATGACCGGGCATCTCTTCACCAACAAAACCGATGGAGCGATTCTCGGATGGCTTGTGAACACTTGGACTGAACGTGGTGTTATCCCGCCTCTTCGACCGAGGATGCACTGGCTACCGAAGCAAGACGGCAAGCTCCACCAAGCGATAATGATGCTGGACTATCTTGCGCTGCAACCCGGCAATGAGGACACTGATGTCGAGCCGCACCGTGCAGCCTTCATCCGCTCAACCTTGGCAATCTGGGAACAGGAATACTCGGAAGGGGGAACGAGTGGTGACCCGCAGTAAGCTCGGTGAGCCGCCAGAGAGTTTCGCAGGGGTACGATGTCCGAAGTTACCGCGACGATAATTGCCGCACTCATCGGAGGCGTTTTCGCTTTGGTGGGTGTGTGGGTTGGCTACTACTTCAGCAAGCGTGCAAGCGAAGGCGACCGCCATGCCGCGTTGCAGTACACGATCTACCAAAAAATCGAGCACCTCAAGAACCTCGCGATAGCTTTCCAAAAGAATTTGATTAGCCAAAAGGAAATCCACGACAAATCGGCACGAACCTCGGAGGACGTATTGAACGCCCTCATCCGTTCGGGGCTGAGCAAAGACGAAAAGAAAAAGGTGCTCCATGCCATCAACGGCAAGTGGGAGAACCCGGAGAGCGTCAAAAACCTACAGCAGTTAGCGGATGACCTGCTCAAGAAACTAGACCCGGAATTTGACGATGCAGCCAGAGAACTACTCACCGAATTGGGCATAAAAGCAGAGGACATCGACCCGATCATACTGGTTAGCAAGTCCACCACGAAGTGAAGTTGGAGGAACGGCGATGGGCGACGCCGTCAGCAGAGTTTAGTCCGCTACTTCCGCCGCATCGTTCATCAACCTGCGCGATGTCCGCTATACCGACTCGGTACAGCTTCGGTACAATTCAACAGGAGAAACGGGAAGTTGGGTCTTGAGCTAAGCAACGCCACATCAAGCATTTGGTGGATTTTTGTCCTGCTGTTTGATGAAGCTCATAACCCGAAGGTCGTTGGTTCAAATCCAACCCCCGCAACCAATTTAGTGAATTACAGGCCGGAGCCCAGAACTCCGGCCTTTTCTTTTGTTAAAAGTTATGAGATCTGGGTTGTCGTCTTTCTTGTGAGCCCAGTGCGGTCAGCGGGATTTAGAACCCGATAGTCATCGTCCGGTTCTGGTCGCGACTCCTGCCAATTCTACTGATTCACAAAGGCTTCTGCGCTGCGTCCAAATTCCAATTTCCCGTTTGGGAAAGAAGTCGCTTTTCCTCGCCGTTTTTTCAGATAAGTGACCGACGGTCCAGCAGGACTCGGAACAACCTCCGGTTAGCCGTGATCTTAGGAGCAACCCGGAAATCACGTTCCACAAGCCGAATTATCGGGACGAATTCGCACCTGTGGGCAAAATAAGCTGAACGCTGACCTATTCGGCGAGGAGCGCGTTGATGTCGGCTTCGAAGACCAATGGATCGACATCTCCGGCATGGCTGATCGTGATCCGATCCTCATGGTCGACGAGAACGGTCAAAGGCATTTCTCTCAAATGGCACCGTCCACCTCGGATGGCTCCTGACTCTTCAAAGGGGAGCGCACCAGCCACATTTACGCTGGCCCTTTCGAATTTGCCATTTTCACCGGATAACCCGCATCTCTTAACTTTCTGACAATCACCGCACCAATTTCTCCAGTTCCAATCACGCCAATGTTCGTAGATTCTCCTTTCCTTGAACGGTTCACTTGAATCTCCTTTTCTCAACTCAGTTTCTTCTTGCGAATGGCGGCCTAGCGCAGACCGCCGGAGGCCAAAATTATTTCTCCCGTCAGCCAACTTGCCTCGTCGGAGGCCAGGAACACTGCGATCGATGCGATGTCCGAGGGCTGCCCGATGCGACCGAGTGGCGTCATGGCAAGCAATTGCTTCTCGAAATCACTTCCAACTCCGATTACGCCGGCCGCGCGAGCGCCTTCGGTTGCCGTTGCAGCGGGGTTGATCGAGTTCACTCGAATCATTTTCGACCCCAACTCCTTTGCGAGCGCCCGGGTGATTGCATCGACGGCGCTTTTAGTTGCCGTGTAAATCGATTGGTTAGGAGGAAACAATTTTGACGCAAGTGACCCGATGTTGATGATGCTGCCGCCGCTCGGCCCGAAATACTTGACGGCCTCACGAATCATCAGAAGGGGGCCGAGCACGTTCGTATTGAACTCTCGATGGAATTCTTCTTCGGTTACTTTCTCAAGTGGCAGCTCTACCTTGTAGACCGCGGCATTGTTTACGAGCACGTCGAGCGCACCGTAGGCGGCCTTGACTTCGACGAAAAGCCGCGCCACGTCGGCTGACTTTGAAACGTCGTCCTGGACCACGATTGCCCGGCCGCCAGAGGCGGTGATCGCCGCAACCACAGCTTCCGCGCCGCGCCGGTCGGAGGCGTAATTCACCGCGACCGATGCTCCGGCCGCAGCCAGCCCCTTGGCGATCCCCGCCCCGATGCCCTTAGACGCCCCACTTACCAAAGCCACTTTGCCTTCTAATCTCAACATGGTTCGACCTCCTAAAGAATATCGTTCACTACTATACGATTCATACATGAACTATTGAGGTTCAAAAAAAAATCACCGGACGGCATTCAGCGCGCGTTTCAGTGCCTGGAGGTTCATTGCGGAAAGCTCACTGGCGACAGCCTGGTGTACCACATTGACTGCTTTGGCCCCGGCCGCGTGCCGTTTCCGACCAAGTGCGCTCACTTCCGCGAACACCGCCCTCCGATCAGCCGGATCATCTGTCCGCTTCACCAGACCGTCCGCTTCAAGACGATCGACCAACTGAGTGATGTTGGAACGAACGCAAGTGAGCTTCGCAGCCAACTCGCTGAGGCTAATCGGCTCACCTTGGCCAACCAAGACGTTCAGCGCACCAAACTTCGCGCAGGACAGCCCCACGTCCGCTAGCGCCACCTCCAGACGTTCCTCTACACGTTGAGCGGCATGGATCATCGCGCTCGCGATCGACTCATTCATATCTGAACAATACAGCTATGACCAATCGGTGTCAAGCGCCGATCTGTCCTGTTGGAAACGAGGGTTTCGTGTAAGTTCTTTGGAATCTTGGGCGTCCCCGACGGGATTTGAACCCGTGTTACCCATGTGTCCGGTACGATCTGTCACCTATGTCTGAGGCCGCTCACTGAGAGGCAAAACCTTGAAGCGCCCTTCTTTATTTCATTCATGCACCGGCGCCAATACTAGATTTGAATCCTTTCGAATCATGGCGTTGCTTTGATTCCTGATACAGGAGCTTTCTCGACACTGGCACATACCGAGAATCGGGCGGTGAGCTTCCAGGAACGCCTCAATTAATTTCATTTCTCGGCGTAGAAAAGGGAATCGATCCGTCTCATATACGCCCATGGGCCACCCATGATGATAAGTCCGGATGACTCTCCAACCGCGTAGGGAATTGGCTGTCCCTCAAACGCGCGCACGTAGTCGAATGTCACGCCGCCGGTTTTCAATACATCCTCGATCGTGCCAAGGTTCTCACTCTCGGCGTGTTGTAGCACGATTACTCCATGGTTCTCCTTCGACGCACCCTGTGTTCTGTCCATCCCGCTCGGCTGACCTCCTCGGTGGACCGAATGGTTGGAACACCGAAGGAAAAATTCGGCGAGGAATAGATCAACTAACAAATACTCCGGCTTACAAAGGAGGTCCCCGTCACATCGCCCCAGATTTCTCGGTCCGTTTCGTCCGGAGCCAACGCCGTAATTCCTAAGGCTTGTTCTCGGGGATGAGGCCCGCCGAACTCAGGGATGGCTGACTACCGCCATACTCCGGGATGCTCCTTTGGAAAACACGATAGACATGGTCATAGCCCACGACATGTTCTTGCCCGTCGGGACCTTTCTCCACAGTTTCAGGGTTTCTGCCTAAAAAGGCGATGGCTTCCGCGCGGTCCGCGACCAATACCATGGTCGCTTCGTATAGTTTATCGCCAATCTTTATACGCACGCGCGGATCGCGGGCCACATTGGATGTCCAGGACTTGTCATGCGGAAATTGCACGTCCATTCGATCCTGATGCGAACGTATGAAGAGCTCGCCGTTGCGCACGGTGGGCATCGTCCGGACCGAGTGGGGAATGAAATAGGGCGTTCGCGTTTCCACCAGGACGGTGTTGAGGCTACGTCCGGGGTGAGGTACTTGCTCAATGAATGACCAATCTGTGACCGGTGTGGTAACGACTTCGCCTTTCAGCCACAATCCGGGGCGGGCAATCATGTGGTGAGCGCGAAGTTGGTTCAAGTCAAGGTATTCCGGTTCGAGACCAGTCACGCGGAGCGTCAAGAGCGTTACCGCCAGGATCACTACGATCACTATGATTCCTACTTTTAGTATTTTCATCGGTCGCTTCCTGATTGGCGATGGTCGTCTCGCGTGATGCTACACCACCGATCGACGGTCTGTAAAAAATTCGTTTTGTTCAAAGTGTTGCGATAAACGAATAAGGGTTCCAAATCAGGAATCATGGTTTATATTGAGCGCGTTATGCGCGGAAAACCTTCAGGTCTTTGTTGGTCGATCGAGGCGCGTGCAAGGGCATCGTCAAATTGGGGAGCCAGCAATGAAGATGCTGTTAAAGATCGCAGGAGGAATAATCGTCTGCTTAGCGTTACTGTTGGTCGTGTTGCGCATCACAGGACTAAACCCGCATGACAGAATCCCTGGTCTGTGGCTCACAGGAGATCTCGTCACCACTCCGGTCACTAATTGGTCGTTCACCGATCAGGTCCCCAACATCAAGCTGCAGACCCAGAGCCGATTTCTACTCCCGCACTCCGTAACCATTAATTGTCTCGCCTACAAGGGCCAGCTCTACGTTTCCTCCACCCATCCTGTAGGCGCGCCGAGAAGCTGGGACGAGAATGTGATGCGTGACCCCCACGTGCGTATAAAAATCGGAGACAAGCTTTACGATCGCACGCTGGTTCTGGTCACCGATCCGGCGGAGAAGGATGCCGTGGTCCAGGTCAGGGAGAAAAAATATCAGTTGAAAGTTCCAGCGAATGCAACGATAGACGTATTTCACGTCGTCGACTGATTGGGATCCTTCATGAAGATCGTCATCACCGGGGCCAATAGCGCTGTCGGTCAGGCCATCCTGCGATGCGGACCGAAACACGAGGTTACGACGATTACATTTGTCGCCGCTGTCCGCTCTGCCCGTGCTGCCGAACAGATCCGCTCGGAAACCGGCAATGCTAACGGCGTGGTCCGAATCTCGTACGATGACCCCGGGAGTCTGGATGCGGCGTTTCTGGGAGCTTCTGCAGTCATCCACCTCGCGGGAATTCTCGTCGAAACCCCGGATTCGACTTATGAGCAGGCGAATGTTGCGTCAACCCGGGGCGTCGTGGAAGCCGCGAAGCGGAGCGCGGTGCAGAAAATCGTCCTGGTGAGCGCGACGGGAGCCGATGAGACGTCTCGTAATCGGTACTACCGCACAAAAGGGCAGGCGGAGGCTCTGGTGCGAGCATCGGGACTGAATTATACGGTGCTACGCGCCCCGCTCCTGCTTGGTCCTGGCACCGCGGGAGGCGCAGCACTCGGGCGGCACGTGAGACACAGCCGGGCTAAGCTGATCGGTGGGGGTCGCAATTTTCAGCAGCCTCTTTGTGTTGATGACTTGGCGCGCGCTGCAGTGGCGGCCACAAACCCATCGGTTGCGAACAACCTTGTTCTAGACCTCGTTGGCCCTGTCTCCCTGCCGGAGCGGGAACTCGTCGAGCGTGCCGCCCGCTCGCTAGGTCGCCATATCCGGATCGGTTCGATTCCAAAGTATTGGTTTTCGTTGGTGCTGGCCATCCGCCAGCGCATCGGTAAGCCCGGGTTTTCGCGGGACGCTCTTGACGTAATCACCGCGGACACGCGCCTGAATCCGCAGCCGGCCGCGTCTGCGCTCGGAATCGAACTCACGGGAATCGATGAAATGATCAAAGACAGTTTAGGCCAAGGATGAAAAAATGAGTGAAAGTGCCCCAACCACCAGCGCATCTGCAGTCCCAGCCGGCAAAAAGGCCAAGCCATGGCAGCGGATTTTGCCATTCGCCATTACGGTGGCTTGCTTCGCCTATCTTTACACCCGCCTCAGGGGCGCCGCTGCAGCTGAAGGTAGTGGGCTGCTTGCGTACCTTTTAAAGAGCTTCGAGAATGTAAACTGGCTTCGTTGGCTGGCCTTGGTGATTCCATACTGTTTCCTTTATCTCGTGATTGACAGCCTGGTTGTTTGGGCCGTGATCAACTGGTTTAATGCAAAAATCCGTTACACGGATATCCTGCCCATTCGAGCCAGCGCCTATATTCTTTCGTTGGTGAACGAACAAGTCAGCAAAGGCGCCATCGCACTTTATCTGAACCGGCGGGACGGTTTGCCCGGCTGGGAGATCGGCTCGAGCATGCTCTTCCTTATGTTTTGTGAGTACTACAGCCTGATGCTATGGGCGTCCATCGGAGCGTTGCTGAGGTGGAATAACATTCAGAACGTTTTTCACATTATCCCTTGGATCGCCCTGGGTTCCTGCGTTTCCTTTGTGTTTTTCCATCTCTTCTTCACCGGAAAAATCGGCGCGGGGATCGCTGTGCGCGAGCGCCCGATCTTCCGCGCGTTCCGGCTGGCTAAAGTGTGGCAATACGGAGCGGTGATTGCCATGCGCGCGCCGCTGGTCATCGCCGGCGTAATTGTTTATACCCTGGCCTTAAGGCTCTTTGGGGGCACGGTCGGCTTTGGCGAAATGTTGGGATATCTGCCGGTAATTTTCTTCGGCGCGGCCATGCCGGGACCGATGCACTCGGTGGCCATCCTTTTCTGGGTGCTGCTGTTTCCAGACAGGCCAGGACAGATGACCGCGTTTGGATTCGTCATGCATAATTTCTTCATCTTCTTTAACGCCGGGGTCGGTCTGCTATTTCTCCGGCGAGCGAGTCGGGAGATGTTCGGGTAGTCTGCTGAGCATCAGCCGCTGGCCCATGGATACCAACGTACTCAAAACCAACATCCAGACCAAAATCGTAAGCAAGGGTCGCAGCCAGCGTGCGCCCAGGCGAACGAAAATTTCCACGCAGGGCGGGACGAAGTACAACATGCCGTTATACCGCCCAAGCTTGCTCCCGCGGAGCTTGGTCTGACGGTGAATCCAACAAGAATCGATGACGTACTGCGAGAAGGCCGCGACAATCAAGATCGGCAGTATCCATGGAAACACCCCGCGGAATGCACCCGCAAATAAGCCGCTCGTGACAAAAAGAAAATCGGTGGTGTGGTCGAATGTTCCGCTCCACGCCGTCACCGTACCTCTGCGGCGCGCGACGGGTCCGTCCAGAAAATCCGTAATCAGGGCCACCACCCACGCGGCCAACGCGAAAACTGCAGAACGCACGTCCCCGTGAGCCATGAAGAACGCGAATGGGACCACGAGAAGCAGGCGAAGAGCCGTCAGGGCATTAGCCATCAACGATCCTAGGGGCGATGCGCTTGTTTAGAAGTGACTTTGCAGAGCATCGGTTTCATTCTCGCATATTGTTGGTATGTTGCGGCAACCATCGCACCGCTCGGTAGAAAGCCAGTTTCCGATAATCCCAGCCAGCTCAACCGGTCGATGCAACACCCTTCTAGTCTGTTGATCGATAGCTGTTTTCAAAAGGACCTGATCTTTTGGGCTGTACTCGATTAGACCTAAACAGGGCAGTGTTTTTCTCGAATCAACGCTCGCGAACGAATTTAGTCATTGAAATACCTGCTGATAGGACTTTGGGTGAGTGTTGCGTCGACCCGTTGAGACCACCCCGTTTATCAGGCCCTATCCGGTTCAGGTGGGGATTACTTCCGGTTAGCCCGTGACTCGGGCGGAATCAGCGTCGGTTTCCTGCGAAGCCGTAGTCCTACCAGTTCTACGTGAGGATCGCAGACACGGCATAAACAAACGACGCGATCTGGTGACGGGCCAGGTTTTCATTCACTTCACCGAGAAAATTTTCAAGCAGCTTCGCTAGCGCGAACTCATGGGGTTCCGACCTCGTCCGTTCACTAATTGCAATCGACGACAGCCGCAAACCAAACGAACAACGTACCTTAGGCGAGAGTGTACAAAATTGGTGCTGTGATGAAACTTCTAGAATCATGGCGACTGACAACCCGTCCGATTCACTATTGTCCGTTTTTGACGGCCTGATCCGACGGCCAGCTCATCCCCCACGAGTAAAAGGCAAGGATGATGAGGATGTCCACCGGCAATCCGAATACGATGTAGAGGATCGGCATGAATAGTACGGATTTCTCGAGGACCATCGCCTGAAGCAGGATTTCCACGGGGAGAAAAAGCGAAAGATAACTCATCGTCAGAGCGGTGAGCGCGATCTTTTTGATTAGACCAAATTTGAAAATGTAGTAGGTGACACCGAACACCGCTGGGACAGCGGAGATCAGGGCGATTCGATACGACACGAGACCTTCCATATAGCTGTCAGGCGTGTGCGGAAAGCGCGCCGGTATGAACTGGAAATACAGCAGCGCCGTTACCTGAATAAGAAGCACCGCCCGCAGAAGATACGTGACGGGTGTAAGCCTCTTCGGGAAAAAGTAACTCGCAGCATACAGCAGACAAACGACCGCCGCCGTGGACCACCACGTCCATGCGTCTGGAGCTATTCCTTCCATTTTTGGAAATGGGATCACGAAGCGAATGTAGGGCGTGATGTGATGTTCCGTTAGACCGAGCTCGGTGTGGAGCGCCAGCATTTTCATGCCGGTCTCCAGCACATAGCCCCACGTTCGACAGAGCCACGGCAGTGAAACGATCCACATGAATGAAAGGAGCAACACAAGCAGAGAGGACGTGATCAGATCCAGCGGGACGAGAACGAAACGCGTCAGCGCGCGATGCATCGTGATGACGCCGCCGCGATGCCCACGGAAACGGACGCGATCGGCGAATCTCGGCGCGTATCTTGCGGCAGCAGAGGATGCACTGTGATCAGAATTCTTTGAAGAATCCAAAGCTGCCGCCACCTCGTTCATAGAATGGACTGTGGTAATAATCGCCGACGAGATTGAATCCCCAGGTCTTTCCGGTCCACTGCCGCCAGGTAGTCGTTATGTTTTGACTGGGGAAGCGCGTCAGAACAGTAGTCGGGCCGACGATTTGATACGCTTCTTGTCCGAACCCTGCGTTTACGGTCACGTAGTGGTGTTTGTTGCGGCCTTGGGTCACAGCCGCGAAGCCGGCAGGCGAGAAGACTACGCCTGGAGTACTCACGTTGAATCGGACTCCATCCTCGATGATCCAGGGTCCTCGAAAATAATATACAGTTCCGATAAAAACACTCTGGTCGCGGTGAACGTCCTTCGAGGCGTAGTAACCGTAACCGAGAGTAGTGATGAACTGCTTTCGCCCGCTCCATTTGCGGTTCACGAAGGCATCAGCCCGGAAACGCGGCCAGAAGAATCCGCCGACGCTTGATCCAAGCGTGAGCGAGGCATACCAATCTGAATTGAAGTTGTACGTGTCTCCAGCGGCCAGGTACACGCCGCCACCGCCGAATTCATGTTGTCCGTTAACTTCGGCGTTCCAAATATTCCTTCCGGTCGCAAACACGGCGCGAGCGTAGCCGCCGCTCCAATCGCCGAAGCCGTTCGTGAGCTGACGATAGCCGCTGCCAACTTCTACAAAATTCGTCAGAATTTTCTCGGGCACTTGTGTCACCGGAACATCCGTACCTGGCGTTTGAGGCGAGGATTGCGGTGGATCGGTAGACGCGACGAGTTGCTGGGCATTCGCTCTCCATGCGAGTGCGATGCTCAGGACCAGAAGAAGGATGAGGTTTCCCAAAAATCGCTGGCGATTCATTTTCGAGATATCCTAGCTTGCACTTCCAGCCGATTCCCTTCGCTCGCGTCCACGACCCAGGCGTCGCCATCCTGCCATACCATCCCAGCGCCTCGAATCACAACAGGCTTGTCAAAGGTGTCCGCCGGCAGGCTCCACGTCTGGTGCGCCAAGGTTTGAGAATCGTTAGCTTTGAGCGAAGCGAGGCCGTCTCGCTCGGTCAAAATCCACTCCACGTGTTTTCGCAAATTCAGGAAATTTGCGACCTGAGCCATCGTGTACCAACGAAAGCTCCCCTGCGCCTTGAGCTGCGCCGTTTCTTTCAACCAGTTTTGAACTATTTCGTGGTAGGGAAGAATTCCTGGCGGATGGAAATAGAGGAGACGCACTTCCTGGCGATCCACAACGAAGCCGGTCAACGCTTCGAGCCACTGCTGTATCGCATCGGAAGAAATATCCTCTCCGCTGAATTCCTCGAAGGATGCAGCCCGGTCCAACTGGGTGACAGGAAAAGCCCAGATGTTTTGCCCCTCGCGCTGGCCGGCGCGATAGCCCTGCGTAGGCCCCATCCCCGCATCGCCCGTGAAGTAGTAGGCCACGAAACCCCGCGACTCGAGCCAATGCGTAACCCACTGCGGCTGATCGCCGTTCGGTGCTGCGTATTCGACGACGCGCTTTCCCGTCACTTGCTCGAGAGCATCCTTGTTGAGATCGAGGAATTTCGCCATCTCCTTGGGCGAGCCCGTTTCAACGTGAGCCGCGAAATAATTATGAATCCAGCCGCCGTGACTTCCGATTTCATTCCCAAGACGAACGTATTCGTGAACTAGGTCCTGGCTCACCGAATTGTGGACAATGTTGAATCCCCCGTTATCGCCAAACGCATACGTATCCGGTCCGGCCGTGATATCGATCGAATATGGGCCTTGTTCCAAAATCGTCCACGAATTTATGGCCTGAAGCGCGGAAATGGCCGCATTGGAATCGACGTGCCAATTCAATACCAACCCCCCGACGCCGTCGGGAACCGAGAGCAAACGGGGCAATGAGAGCATGTGTACAGCAAAATATTTCAGGAAAGTATGTAGTGGTAGGCCATCGGTATCGCTTTTGAGGTACCCCAGTGGTAGATTGACGAAGAGCACTCCACCTTTCTCATACTGATGGTACCCTGCGGCGATACCCGCACTGGAGCGCAACAACACCTGCCCTGCGTAGTCACCCACCGTGACGAAGCTGGGATATTCCAGATTCCCGTATTGATAGCGCCTAAGCTGAGTTGAGGTTGTGTTCTCGCTTGCGGTGGAAGGCGCCAAAAACGGAAAGTATTTGCCAGGTGGCACACCAAGCTGCTTCATCACGTGGATCGTGCTAGTCATGTCGCCCGCGCGGATTGTCGCGTCACCGAGGTTCTTATACAAAGCGTAATCGACTCCGGCAAGATCAGACAATCGCGACCGATCGCTGGGATAGAATCCCTGAATCGATTTCGTCCCTGCGTCGTAAACGAGCATCAGATTCCCCCCGTTCGCCACATAGCCGCGAATCTCACGGAGCAAAAGATCGCTTGCCTGTTCATGAATGGAATCGGGAAGAATTACGCCCGCGCATTTGGGCCTTCCAAACAGGGGGCGCAGAAAGGCGGAGTCGTGCATGGGGATCACGTGCAGGCCCTCTTCGTTCCCTGCATCGAGCCAAACCGCAACCCGAGGATCGGAAAAGCTGGTGCCGTCAGGCACCAAAAGTATCAGTTCATCGGCTCCAGCACTGAAGTGATCGTACGCACGTACGACCAACCATGTGACAAGAGCCAGCACACAAGAAGCTGCCGCGACGATAGTGGCCCTCCGCTTCTTCATCCCCGGGGGACCACCTGCCCTTCTGTCCGGGCCCATATTGTTCCAAACACAGTGACACCGTCCTCGATTTCAATCGTAGGAGCGCTGACTGTGGTGGGAACCTGAACCGAGCCGCACCGGGTTCCGGATTCAATTGTGATTCCCCGCTCGGCGATAACCGGTCCGGTAATACGGCAATCGGGACCGATACGCATGGTCGAAGCGCTGATAAGGCTGCCCTCCACGTTCACGCCGGCCTCCAGCGTCATGTGTTGGTGGCTCTTGACGCTGCCGAGCATCTGCGCGCCTGCACCGATGTGCAGCCTTCCCCTGGTCACGATGTTTGCGGAGACGATTTCACCGGCTTGGATCTCCAAATCCTCATCGACTAACCGACGGCCGTCCGGCAGGGTCGTTGGTACGGTTTCCGTGCTAACGGTAGTCTCTTCCGCATCTAAGCGCCCCAGCACAATGCGGGGAGCATTCAGGCGCTGGAAGGCGCAGCCAGATTCCAACTGAATCTCGCAGTCGGAAGAGATGCGCCCATATAAATCGCAATCGCGTTCAGCTCGAAACGCACCAACGGCGTGCGCCCAACGGATCACCGTGCTGGATGGCTTCAAGTGAATGTCCTTCTCCCCGAGAAGGGCCCGGAACATGCTTTTTTCTCCGCCGGTGAATTCCCCCGCTGCGTAGACCTCTTTGGCGAAAGTGATTCCATTGGGAAGAACCACATCCATGCCTGCCGCTACGACGGACTGGCAGGTCGCCGATATCTCCCCTGCGGTCACGAAGTGCATGTCATCGGCGCATCCGAGCAACAGATATTGGTCGCCGTCGGGCATGATACCTTGTGCCGTGGTGCCTGATGACACGCACTCCCGCAACGGCTCCAATAGATTTGTGATATAGCTGCGGAATCCAAAGGAAAAATGCCGGATCTCTCCTGCGTATTGCTGAACCACGTCGAGGGGTTGCGCGTCACGCTTGAGACGTAGCTCGATCAGCGCCGGCAGCATCGGGAGCGTGAAAAGAATACCCCCCAATAAAACAAGAAGGACCGCTGCGAGCGCAGAGTTCATGGAGTGGTCCGAAAGCGCTCGGTCTTATCCCAGTGAAATTGCGCCCCGGTGATGGGAGCCATCAATTGATCGGCGCACGCGCGAGAGACAGAAAAAATGCTCACAACAAATCCCAAAACGAGGAAAGGGAGCAGGCAGACACGCTGGCGAGTGTTATCGAGACGGACCGCCGCGGCAATTTCAAAAAATGCAGCGAAATTCCCTGTCGCAGCGTACGCCGTGAACGCCAGAAGCGCTATGACTCCCTGAAGTGGCGCCACTCCTTCATAGAAAAGACCCAGCGCCAGGACCCAGGCAATCATAGTTAGCGGCGCCATTGCGTACACCCCAAGGAGCCAGAATCCATCGATGCGTTCCCTGAGGGTAGCGCGATGCTTTCCGAACAATATTTTGAGGCCGAAGGCCGCCAGCGCCTGGTTATGTCCCTTGGCCCAGCGCATGATCTGCTTGATGCGGACTTGCCACGTCTCGGGGACTTCTTCATAGCACTCGGAGCGATTTTGATAGACCGTTTTCCAACCCGCCAGCAACAAACGGAAGGTGAGGTCGGTATCTTCAGTGAGCGTATCGTCGTTCCAACCGCCGATCTCGCGCAGAGCGCTGAGCCTGACGCCAGCGACCGTGCCTCCATGCTGCGGAACGAGTCGAAGATTCATGCGCGCCTGCTGGTCCACCTGATACCCGCCGGAGCGTTCCAGGTCGAGCAGGCGAGTGAGCAGATTCGTCCCCACATTCAATGGTACGACGCGCCCCATAACGCCGCCCACCTCGGGATCGAAGAACGGAGCAACAAGTTGCTTGATCAATCCGCTGCCGGGAATATAGTCGGCATCAAAAATGAGGATGACTTCAGTCTTCACCAATTCCATGGCGTCCTTCAACGCGGCGGCTTTGCCTCCTTTGCCCCCAGTGCGGTGAAAGGGACGGATCCGCCCCGGATAGTCTTCACAAAAGTGATCGATGATTTCGCGTGTGCGGTCCGTAGAGCGGTCGTTGACCGGAACGACCAGCATCTTATCCTTGGGATAGTTCACGCCCATTAGCGCAGACAGTATGTGGGCGACGACTTTTTCTTCATTGTGCGCCGCCACCAAGATAGTCACTGGCGGCCAGGAGGCTGTGTCAATATCGATATACGGATGGCGCTGGAATCCAAAAAGACGGTTCAGCGTGAAGAGGTAGTGGCGCGCTGTGTAAATGGAGATAAGGATGACGATCGCGAAGAGAGCGTAAAGCATCATAGTTAACCGTGAGCTACGAACGAACCTTCTCGGGCACTTCTACCTTCGCCTCTTCCAAGGCATCGGTTTTGCGGCGTCTTGGGTGAGATCTGGGGGGCAGCTTGAATTCCTTCTCTGGGTCGAGGAGTGGTGATTTTCCTTGATGCCACCGCGTGATAGCCTCGACGATGCGCTCCGAGGCTCTGCCATCACCGTACGGATTGCCCCCCTCCGACATGTACTTGTACTCAGCCGCATCGCTAAGCAGTCGCTCGGCCTCACCGAAGATTCCCTCGCGTGACATGCCGATTATTTTCGCCATTCCGAATTGCGAAGCCTCGGGGCGTTCCGTCACTTTGCGGAGCACAAGCACGGGCTTATGAAAAGTGGGGGCCTCTTCTTGAATTCCGCCAGAATCCGTGAGCACCATAAAACAGCGGCGCAGCAAGCTGACAAAAGTCATGTAGTCAAGTGGTTCTGTGAGATGAATTCGGTCAATGCCGCCCAGGAGCGCGTTGATCGTGTTGCGCACGTTTGGATTCATGTGAACGGGATAGATCACGCGAATTTCAGGATGCAGGTTCACAAGATCCTTTAGCGCCAGGCACATGTTCTCCTGATCGCTGCCCCACGATTCGCGACGGTGGGAAGTCACAAGCACCAGCCGTTTGTCATCCACGGGAATACCGGCGAGAGGAGTATCTTCCCAGGAATGAGGCAGATTGCCGAGACCCCGCAGGGCGTCCACGACGGTGTTTCCAGTGACCACAATCTTTGCAGGTGAAATTCCCTCGGCCAGCAAGGCGTCGCGCGAAAGAGCGGTCGGAGCGAAGTGAATCTCCGTAACGATGGAAATGAGCCGGCGGTTCGCTTCCTCTGGGAACGGGTTATAAATGTCGTGACTGCGAAGTCCCGCCTCGATGTGCCCAACCGAAATCTTGCAGTAGTAGGCGGCGAGAGCCGCGCCGAACGCCGTAGTGGTGTCGCCTTGGACCAAGACTATGTTGGGATTGAAGCGATGGCACGCGTTTTCCACCGTATCGACCACGCGGCAAGTAAGCATGCTCAGTGACTGATTCGCACGCATGACGTCCAGGTCAAAGTCTGGCTTGATTTTGAAGTGCTGGAGCGCCTGATCAAGCATTGTGCGATGCTGACCCGTGTGCACAACGGCCGTTTCGAATTCAGTAGATCGCCGCCGCAGCTCGTGAATCACGAGGGCGAGCTTGATGGCCTCCGGTCGCGTGCCCAGAACTGCGATGACTCTGCAAGGCTTTAGCAATTGCGTTCACTCCAAGTGAAGGGTTGCGGTCGGGATAGCCGTTGAGCAAATCACTGCCGCCCGCCAGAGAAAAATCTTTCGCCCAGGTAAGGCCCGCGCGCTCGTCCGCTTTGTCGACCACCTTCTATCCTCGCCCATCCTTTCTGGTATTTTCACATCCATGGCGATTTCCGTTACGAGAGAGGTAATAGCGAGTGCGAACGTTGCCAGCTTTGATGGCATCAAAACAAGTCGAAAAGGCAGGGAATTCCTTTAGTCCCGAGCGTCCTTTTCAATGACGTGTTGGTCGGCTATTCGGAAGTTAACCAAGGAGCGCGCCGCGGTACGGCTGGTCGGGCCAAGTCCCGAGAAGACGGGTGGTCTCAACGGGTCAGTGCAACACTTGCTTGCAGTTTATCCGCCGGAGTCTGAAATCCCAAAGTTTTTCTTGGACGCTGATTTAATCTCAGTGCTACCTCGTCGAGCTCTGCTTGAGAATACCCTGACAAGTCTGTTCGTTTAGGAAAGTACTGCCGCAATAGGCCATTTGTATTTTCGTTCGAGCCGCGCTGCCACGGGCTCTGTGGATCACAGAAGTAGACTTTCACCTCCGTGTCCACCGTGAAGCTTTTGTGTTGGGCCATCTCCAGCCCGCGATCCCAGGTCAACGAGCGCCGCAGCGATGCCGGCAGTCGACGCACGTGCTGGCTCAGGGCGGCGACCACGGTAGCCGTATCTTTGCTGGACACTTTGACCAGCACGGTAAATCGCGAATGTCGTTCCACCAGCGTCGCGATATGGCTGTTTTTGGTGCCGCCAATGAGGTCGCCTTCCCAATGGCCGGGGATGGCACGGTCCTCGATTTCCGCAGGCCTTTCTCGGATGGAGACGGCATCGACGATCTGACCACTATGATGTCCGCGATCACGGGAATGCCGCGAGCGGCGTATACGCCGCTTGGAGCGAAGGTGCTGAACCAGCTCCTTTTTCAGCACTCCCCGCGCTTGTATGAACAGGCTGCGATAAATCGTTTCGTGGGACACGCGCATGCTCCCATCGTTGGGATGCTGCAACTTCAGCCATCCGGAAATCTGTTCCGGCGACCAGTTCAGCATCAGTTTACTCGCAACGATCTCCCCGAGATTGGTGTGAGTGGCCAGAAGGCAAGTCTTGGGTCTCCAGGCCGATTCCCACGCCTGCTGATCGGCTTCACTGGCTCGATAGTGAGAGCGCCCGCCATGGCGGGCCACCTCCCGGCTCACGGTTGAAGCCGGGCGATCCAGTCCTTTGGCGATGGCACGAATCGACGAACCGGAGGCGATCCCGCGGGAGATGTCTTCCCGTTCCTGAAGTGTGAGTGCGTTCTGCGAGCGGCGGCGGACGCGCGGGGCAATCCCACCATGACGCTTCAAAAGAAGGTGAACGATGGGATGTTCCTTGCCGAGAGCGCGGCCAATCGCATGCAACGACTCTCCCTCCTTCCAACGGCGCCATACCTCGACTCTCTGCATCGCAGACAGTCTTGTGCGCTTGCCGGAGGTCATAAAACACCACCTATGATAAGAGCTTCTAGCTCAGATGGTGTTGCAATGACCAGTTGAACCGGCACGTCTTACCGGAAACTGGCCCGCCACGCACCGTTCGCTTCGTACCTAACACCAGCGTTGAAGTGAGTGACCCGGTCTAGATCAATTCCTTCGTATAAGTTGACACTACTGGGGTGGGCGCATATCCTTTTCCTGAGGCTGGCTTCAACGGGAGATTCTTGTAAAGGCATCCTAATGGCAAATGTGGCAATTCCTTACCATGTGGATGCCGCCCTCGAACGTGGATTAGAGGGTCGAGGTATCGCCCGCCAAGATGCGCTTTCGTTGATGGAAGAAGCCCCGTTAGCAGCCTTAGTCCAGGCGGCCGGCGCTGTCCGGGACCGCTTCAAGGGCAATTCTGTAAGTTATTCCAGAAAAGTCTTCATTCCACTCACCCACCTGTGTCGCGACTATTGTGGCTATTGCACGTTTCGTGCTAATCCACAAGGCGGTGTGCCGGCGTACATGACGCCAGACGAAGTACTTACGGTCGCCGACGCGGGCCGCCGCGCGGGATGCAAGGAGGCTTTGTTCAGCCTTGGCGACCAGCCCGAGCGCGCATTTCCGGAAGCGAAAGAATTTCTGCGAACGTTGGGGTTCGATACCACGCTCGAATACCTTGCGGCGATGAGTGAATTGGTTCTGGTGAAGACCGGCTTACTTCCGCATTCGAATCCGGGCTTGATGGGCGAGAAAGACCTGTGCCGGCTGCGCGAGACAAATGTCAGCGTGGGCATCATGCTGGAGAGCGCTAGTCCTCGCCTGGGGCGTCCCGGCGGGGCGCACTGGCGAGCTCCGGACAAAGTCCCTTCGCTTCGCCTGCGGACCATCGAAAATGCAGGCCAATTGTCCATGGCCTTCACGACGGGCATCTTGATCGGTATCGGTGAGACTCTGGAGGAGCGCGTGGATGCGCTGCTGGCGATCCGCTCAGCCCACGAAAAGTATGGCCACGTGCAGGAAGTGATCGTCCAGCCGTTTCGCGTCAAGCTGGATATTCGCATGGCGCTGGCGCCGGAGCCGTCCAACGAGGATTTACTGCGCACAATTGCAGTCGCGCGGTTGATTCTTGGCGGCAAGATGAACCTTCAATCCCCACCCAATCTGCTCTCGCAGGATTATCCGGATTTGCTGACTGCCGGCATCAATGACTGGGGCGGTGTTTCCCCGGTGACAAAGGATTTCATCAACCCGGAAGCCGCTTGGCCTCAAATCTCTTCGCTGGTGGAGAGAACTGCGAAGGCAGGGTTCGTCTTGCGCGAACGGTTGGCAATCTATCCGGAATTTTCCTCGCGCCCGGAATTCGTAAGCGAGCGATTGCAACCGTACGTTCTAAAGCTGCAGGGTGGGGATGGCTATGCTCGGGGTGAAGGTGAACCATGCTGAAAGCAGTGAATGCCGAATGGACGGAAATTCCCTTGGATCGGGCGATTGCGGCGGCGAGCCGAAACGTCGCCGAGGCCCTGGAAAAAGCCCTTGCCGGGAACGATTTGGGTTTCGATGAGGGACTGACGCTAGCTAAGGTCGAAGGGAACGACCTGCTGGCTCTGCTGAAAGTCGCGGACGAGCTTCGGCGGGCCGCAGTCGGCGACCGCGTCACCTACGTAGTGAACAGGAATTTGAATTTCACGAACGTTTGCATCGTCGGCTGCGCTTTTTGCGGGTTCAGCCGGGGGCCGGATTCGCCGGAAGCTTATTTTCATTCCACGGACACGCTGATTGCCAAGTCACTCGAAGCAGTCGAGCGTGGCGCCACGGAAGTTTGTATTCAAGGGGGTCTCCCAAAAGACCTCGACGGCTACTATTACGTTGAACTTCTTCGCGCCATCAAGGCTCGATTGCCGGAGCTTCATGTGCACGCTTTTTCGCCCATGGAAATCACGTACGGCGTCGAGAAAACGCGCCTGCCCCTGCGCGAGTATTTGGTCATGTTGAAAGAATCCGGATTGGGCAGTATTCCGGGAACGGCCGCGGAAATTCTCGACGACGATGTGCGCAGATCCCTCAGCCCTAATAAATTGAAAGTTCGGCAATGGATTGAAGTCATTCGCACGGCCCACAGCCTCGGCATCCCCTCGACTTCCACGATGATGTACGGCCATACCGAGCTTCCCGAACACTGGGTAAGGCACATGCTTCTGCTTCGCGACATTCAAAAGGAAACTCGCGGATTTACGGAATTTGTTCCTCTTGGATTCATCCATTCCAAAACCAAACTTTTCCAGAGCGGAGCGGCCCGCGCGGGCCGTTCGGACCACGAGGATTTGATCGTTCATGCGCTCGCCCGCGTGCTTTTGCACGGCTACGTCCGTAACATTCAAGTCTCTTGGGTCAAACTTGGCTTTGAGCAATCCTTGACGTGTATGCAAGCGGGAGCGAACGATTTCGGCGGCACGCTGATGGAGGAGAGCATCTCGAAGATGGCTGGAGCGAATTTCGGCGAATATGTCTCACCCGGCGAATTCCGTGCCATGATCCGAACCATTGGACGGATCCCTGCCGAGCGCTCAACGACGTATGGAATCCGAAAAGTTTTTGAGACTCCGGACGCAGAGGAGCGCCTTCCGCTCGAACCGATGCCGCTGCTCAACTCTTCGCCAAATCACGCACCGGTGACCGCGACGGGCTACTGATCGCAAGTGCACTGTTGCGAAGAGCCTGAATCAGCTCGGGAAGGTTCATATCACCCAGATTTATCTGCGGGCTGAGTTCGTCCATCTGGCAGTGATTCCAAATGCATTCTAGGGATCGGCTTGCCGCTGGGCACCTCGTCGGCTTCGCGCGGTGGAGTAAGACGTTCCACGCCAAGGGGTGCTAGTTTAGTCGTATAGTTGCCGAGGAGGGACGGACGCAAATTCACTTGCAACTCTTGGGAGCCAACCTTGAAGACGCTACTGAAGATTCTTGGAGCAATCGTGATTTGCATGGTTCTACTGCTGGTGACGCTGCGCTTCACCGGCCTTAATCCCCACGGGGACACGCCCGGTCCCGGGAGCTATCCCGGCTTATGGCTCAGCGGGAATCTCGTAACGACTCCGGTTGCCGACTGGTCATTCACTGACAACATTCGAACCGTGAAGCTTCAGACCAACACCTGGTATCTGATTCCCCACTCGGTAACGATTTGGTGTATCGCCTACAATGGCCAGCTTTATGTGGCTACTTCCGGGGCTGCAGTCAGATCATGGCCTCGAAATGTGGCCCGTGATCCCCATGTGCGTCTGAAGGTAGGCAATGACTTGTACGATCGTACCTTATCGGTTGTCACTGATCCGGCAGAAAGAGAAGCCGTGCTCCAAGTCAGAGCGAAAAAATACTCTCAGAAGTACCCGCCAGTGGGTCAAACATTTACCGTATATCACGTAATGCCTAGCTAGCGGCTTACTGCTACTACTTACTTAATTCGCGAAGAACCTCAATCGCCGAAATAGGGGCTTCTTTCGTATGCGTCACGCGAACCCACCTTTTCGCCGGGCTACGATCGTCCAAGAAATTTTTCTTCTTCCGCAGAACGTTTCGTAGAGTACTTATTTGGAATGATCCCTGCGGTGGTATAAGATCGGCAACAGCGCGTTGCATCGCTTAAGGTCGTGCGGTTGGGAAGCAAGTAGAAATAAGGAGAAATATCGATGAAATTGGCGATAGCGGCGTTGCTTGTCACCCTGGCGTCACCGGCGGCATGGGCCCAGGTCAATGTGGGCGAACAAAAGCCCGAAGAGAGCTTGCCCTTCGCCATGACCACGGTAAACACGTTTGAATTGCCCTGGCGGATCGCCTTCCTGCCAGATGGCCGCATGCTGATCACCGAAAAGGTCGGGCCGGTTTGGCTGGTGTCCCCGCAGGGGCAGAAGATCGCGCCGGTGACCAATACGCCACCAGTCTATTGGCAGGGCCAGAACGGCATGCTGGGCGTCTTCCTGTCGCCACATTACGCCACCGACCAGAGTATCTATCTCACCTATGCCGAACCGGGTGATTACGGCGGCGGCCTGGCGCTGGGCCGCGCCAAGCTGACCCTCACCGACACTTCGGCGAAACTGGAAAACTTCGAGGTGCTGTGGCTCCAGATGCCCAAGGGCGAGGGCGGCCAGGAAGGCGCGCAGATCGCCTTCTCGCCCGATGGCCAGTATCTGTTCCTCACGGTTGGAGACCGCCAGCGCTTCACCCCCGCCCAGGATCCAAACCAGCCCGAGGGCAAAATCCTGCGCCTGACGCTCGACGGCAAACCCGCACCTGGCAACCCTTTCTTCGACAAGATCGGCGCTGCCACCATTCCGCTGATCGACCCGCCGAAAGATACCGAAGCTGCCAAAACCGCGCCGGTGGTAAGCATGTATACGTTTCCCGGCCCGAACTTGACACCGGCTGAAACTTGGACCAGCGGCCACCGCACGCCTTATGGAATGGCGTTTTCGCCTACCGGGGAATTGTGGGAGGTCGAGCATGGTCCGCGCGGCGGCGACGAGCTGAACCTGATCGACAAGGGCAGGAACTATGGCTGGCCCGTCGTGTCCTTTGGCCAGAACTATGACGGCGTGCCCATTCCCAATCCCAACACGCAGCCCGACTTTGCGATGCCGGTACTCTATTGGGTTCCGGTGATCGCGCCGGGCAATCTGATGTTCTACACGGGCACGCAGACCTTTCCGCAATGGAACGGCAGCGGCTTCGTCAGCGGCCTGGTGTCCAAGGTGCTCAACCGCATCATTTTTGACGGCCATGGCGGCGCCAAATCCGCCGAGCGCTGGGACGTGGGGCACCGCATCCGCGATATTGAAGAAGCCCCCGATGGCTCGCTGTGGATGCTCGAAGACGCCAATCCAGGCGCGCTGATCCATGTGACACCCCAAGTGATCTCTTCGCGTTAGGCAACAAGAAGCAAAAAGGGCCGGATCGCTCCGGCCCTTTTTGTTTTGCGGGCTGCCAATTGCATCAACTCATGTTTCAGACGTGTCGATTGTGGCCAGAACTCCGCGGCTACCGAATGCCACTGACATCTGTTTCCGGCGAATTATTTCGGCATCGGAAGCGGGTGAACCTTGCGGGCGCCGCGTTCGGAGATCCAGATGGTATCGCCCGACGGTTCGACCCCGGTCGGCGTGTTGAGTCCTTCATGATCACGGCAACACTGGCCTTGTCGCCATTCACGGTGATGACCGAAATCCTGCCGCTGCCGTTCTCCGCGACGATCGACGATCAGCGATGGGAAATTCGTCTTCGTCACGCGGCCAAAGGCGTCATAGGTGAACGCCGTCTGGTTGCGATTCGCGTCGGTGATGCCGGTGAGGTTGTCCTCGGTGTCATAGGCGTGGTACGTGACGTGGCTCGCCGCATCCGTGACGATCAGAGACGTGCGAGGTCCCGCTTGGACTTTAGCGAAGGCGTTGGGCAAAACTTGGGCAAAGAATGATGACCTCCCAAAATGGGGGCTTAGAGGCCGGTCACGAGTGTAAGCGCAACGGAATCGGCGAGACTTAGTATTGACCTCTCAGGCTCATAACCCGAACGACGCTGGTTCAAATCCAGCCGCCGCAACCAAAAATTCTTCTCTTTCAATTACTTCCGCGAACCCTGCAACCATCCGAATTTGTGATTTTCGTCCTCCGGAAGCAAGAAGGCAGGCCGTTTGAATTTCTAGCGCAGGCCGCCTGAAGCGAGACGCCCATTCTCTTTCCTCGCCGTTTCTGCAGCATCGTGGTGAGGACAGTACGTGCGGCCCCGGCGGTGCTAGGCGCCAAGTGTGTTACTCGGCGCTGATACTTTCGATGCTCGAAGAATCGCGGCTTATCGTCGTGGTGCTATACCAGGATCGTACCGCCATCTACCACAACGGTCTGCCCAGTAGAGTATCCTTCCTGCATCAAAAACAGATAAGCTTGCGCGATCTCGGAAGCTTCGCCCACTCGGCCAACAGGGATACTGTTGCCCACGCTCTCGTATAGACGTTCCCGCTCCAGCGCAGTCATGGTCTGCCAGAGGTTCGTGCGAACGACACCGGGAGATACTGCGTTAACCCGGATTGGCGCCAACTCGACCGCTAGGGCACGTGTTAGTGCTTCGATAGTTCCGCAGACACTTGCGGCAATTACCCATCCTTTTTGCGGGCGCTGGCCGGCGATTCCGGTTGTGAGCACGATAGAACCCTCCTTGCGGATATGTGGGCTTCCGTACTTGACCGCGGCGAGTGCGGACCAATAGCGCAACTCAAAGGCGCGTCGGGCCTGTTGGAAATCCGTCGTAGCAAGGTCGTGCAAATGCAGGCTATCGCCGGCGGTGAATACCAAATGATCGAAACTGCCAAGCTTCGCAAAGAAGGTTGCAACGGCTCCTTCGTCCGAGACGTCGACCGCATGCCCCTGTGCTTCGCCACTGATACACTCAACGGCCTTCTGAATTCGTTCCGCATTGCTGGAGACGATAACGACCTTGGCTCCTTGCGAGGCCGCCTGTTGGGCCACTGCCAAACCAATCCCCGACGACCCACCCACCACGACCACCCGCTTCTGTTGCAAATCGTTTCCTTGTTGCATTGAACTCTCCTTGTGCACTCTTCTGACCTACATACTCACAGATGATCAGACAACGACATGCGGTTCATGCATAATAGTCATAGCCACCATGCGTTTAGAGAAACTACGACAAGTCGACTTGAACCTCCTGATTACATTTGCCGCCATCGCGGAGGAGAAGAGCGTCACCGCGGCAGCATCCCGGCTGCTGCTGAGCCAGCCTGCGGTGAGCCGCGCGTTGCAGCGCGCCCGGGCCATGTTTCAAGATGACCTTCTGCTCCGGTCGCCGCAAGGCTTCGAACTCACGTTGCGGGGCCGGAAGATTCTCCAAGAGCTGGAGGGATTGCTACCCAGGATGGAGAATCTCGTCACGCCGAACCTGTTCGATCCGACGCGGGAGAAGAGCCACTTCCGCATTTCCGGCCCTGACAACGTCTGCACGGTTGTGGTCCCCCCCTTGTGCCGGCAGTATGCAAACGGACATTACCAAGTGCAGTTTGAATTCCTTCCCTGGCAGAGCGGTATCGCGGAATTAGTAGAGCACGGACAAGTCGATCTTGTTCTGCACATAGATGACGGACTCCTGCCGTCACACTTTCACTCGGAGAGACTTTATCGGGAGGATTGGATTTGCGCCGTCGCGCGTGGCAGCCGGTTTAGCGACCGGTTGTCGCTTAGGCAGTACCTGGCGGCGAGCCACATCGTTGTATCTACGTATGCCGGTGTGCAGACGATCCCGGACAAGCAGTTGGCGGCTGTTGGCGCCAAACGCAGTTCGTGTATTCGACTACCTTATTTCGGCGTGGCCCTGCAATCGCTCCCCGGCACAGAACTCGTGCTTACCGTAACGAGTGGTATGCATTCAGTGGTTAGAGGAAATCGCGAGTTGCGCGTTGTGAGAGCTCCACGCGAATTGCATCCGTTTCATTTCCTGATGGCCTGGCATCCGAGACTCAACAGCGATCCGCGTCACGTGTGGCTGCGTGAAGCGATGCGATCAACAACTGACACTCTCAATAAATGATCCAAATGGGGTCGAAGATTCCATTCAGATCGAAAGGCCTCTACCCGGTGCGTTCTGGTACATAAGTTGTCGATACGCGCTGCGACTGAATTCAGTGCGACATGCATGGCGATATACAATGACGTTGTCTGCGACCTACTTCCAACGACTCGCAGTGCCGTCCGTGCTCTTCCATTTCGCTGAGAGTACCTAAAACCCGCTAACTGTCACGGCGGAGGCCGATTGATTAAGCTGCTGCGCGAACCATCGGGAACCTGAAGCGCAGGACCAAACAATTCGGATGGTTGCAGGCCCCCGCAACCATCCGTATTTTGTTCGCGAGGGCTTGCTCGACGAGGTGGGCAAGCCAGCCGAGGCAAATGGGTCCTTTTCCGCAGAAACTGAATGTCCTCTGGGGAATCGCAGCATTCTAAGAGCTTCGGAGTAGCGCATTTATTGAGACTACTGCAAAAACTCTCAGAGAGGACCGCAAGAAGTCGAAAATGTTGAAGAAGTCGAAAGAGTCGAAACTGTCAAAATAGCGCGAAGGCTGCAAAAAGAGAGAGCAGCTCTTTGGATTGGTTCCACCGCTTTGCATCGATGCCGAATTTCCTCATTCCAGACAGCACAGTCGTGCAGGGCATTCTTAGGAGTGCGGCAACACTACAACCGTTCGGCTGGCGTTTGAGATGTCGGCGCCGTCGCGCTACCGGCCAATTCTAACCCCTGAAAAATGTGTTTGTTCGATGGTTCGAGTCAACTGCACTTGGGCAGATCCGCCAAGAAACGCTTGGTGCCACCTAGTCGGCAATCCGACAGCATAGTGGCGGCCAGAATCGGCATCCTTGTAGGCGTCTCCGGCAGGCAGTTCGGGAATCTACCTAACTATCCATGACATCCCAAATGAATCAGCATTCGCCAAGCGTGGCAATTCAAATGCATCCTCCAACACCGTGACGGCAGCAAAAGCCTTCCTCGGGAGGAAACCATGAGACAGCCAGCGCGAGAACCGGGACGAGATCGGCTTTCAACTCCCCACGAGCTCGGCGAAGTGATTGGCCTGCTGATTGTGAGCGATCAGCTTGCGTTGAGCAGTTTGGCGTCTCTCGAATCGGAGGCTAGCCGATTTGAAGGGAAAGAGCTCGAGTTGTTGACGGAAGCAGATCGCGATCGTATGCGTGAAGCGGAAATCGAGCGCCTCACAAACGTAATCCTCGGCCGCTCGCAAAAGCTGAATTGAACTCTTGTGAATAACAAACTCAACGTCTTACTGATCTGCGAGCGCCGGCAGGGGTTACTCATTTGGCGCAGAAACTCCGGCGACTGTATTGCAATTACTCTGGCTCGCAATACGGCGGAAGTAAGCTCGCTGCTTGAAAAGCATTCATGGCACCACCCCAAAATGCAAATCCCGGATTGCATGAGGTAGACTTGGTCCCGAAGCCATCCGGGTGGCTCAACATGAGCACGGAAGCGAAACTTCAGCGTCAAAACGAGCGGTTTGACCTGCTCCTGAATCTAACGAGCCGAATCACGTCGAACCTCGACCTCCGGGAACTGCTGCGCGCGACTTCAGCGAACATTCGAGATGTTGTGCAAGCCGATGCCGCGGGTGTTGCGTTTTTCGATGAGGTATCGAATAAGAGCCGGATTTATGCCGTCGATTTTCCCAACGCGAAAGGATTCGTTACGGAAGACATCGTGGTCACGCCGGGCCGCGCCCTCAAACGAGCTTGGGAAAGCTCTAAAGCGGTAATCGTAAACACAAATGATCGTGAGGAGCTCGGGCCTGAAATATGCGACTTCGTGATTGCAGAGGGCCTGGACACCCACTGCCTAATACCGCTCGTGAGCCACAGTCGACCAGTTGGTCTCCTCATACTCGCGCGCAAAGGACAGAATTTGTTTACGTCCGAGGACGTTGATTTCCTCACCCGAGCGTCAGGTCAGATCGCAATCGCAATTGAAAACGCTCTGGCGTTCCAAGAGGTGTCTGGATTGGGGGATCGGTTGCAGTTGCTCCTGAATCTGACGACCCGTATCACATCCAGCCTCGACCTGCGGGAGGTTTTGCGTGCGATTGCCGCGAATATGCGCGAAGTGGTGCACGCTGATGCCGTAACCGTTTCGCTGCCCGACGCCACTTCGGGAAAATTCAGGGTATTGGCCGTTGATTTTCCGCGCGGCAAGGGAGTCATCAAGGAAGAGTTGCTCCTGCCGCTAAGCTCCGAAGCTAGGAGAGCGATGGATACCTTGAAACCGATAGTCTTTGACCCGCGGGAACGTGACGAACACCCGCCCGAGCCATATGACGTTGCGGCTGCGGAGGGCCTAAAGGCCGTTTGCAGTATTCCACTCGTGGATCGCGGTCGGGCTCTCGGTATTCTGTCGATTTTACGGACGACGGAGACTCCGTTTACGCCGGAAGACGTCGATTTCCTCAGCCGGGCCTCAGGGCAGATAGCCATCGCCATTGAAAACGCGTTGGCGTACCGGGAAATTTCCGAACTCAAGGACAAGTTGGCACAGGAGAAAGTGTATCTGGAAGAGGAATTTCGCAGCGAAATGGGCTTCGAGCAGATCATTGGGAACAGCTCGGGGTTGAAACACGTTCTGCAAATGGTTGAAACGGCTGCCCCCAGTGATTCCACGATTCTGCTGCTCGGCGAAACGGGAACGGGGAAAGAGCTGATTGCTCGCGCCATTCACGACCGAAGCCGTCGCAAACAACGGACATTCGTGAAGCTGAACTGCGCTGCAATCCCGACTGGGCTGGTGGAAAGTGAACTGTTCGGTCATGAAAAGGGCGCGTTCACCGGCGCCATTGCCCAAAAGATTGGGCGGTTGGAACTGGCTGATCAGGGGACTTTGTTTTTGGATGAAGTGGGGGACATCCCGATTGAAGTTCAGCCGAAGCTCCTGCGGGCTCTGCAGGAGCGGGAGTTTGAACGTCTGGGCAGCACGTATACGCGAAAAGTGAGTATCCGGTTGGTAGCGGCAACGAATCGCGATCTGGAGGAAATGGTCGCGAAAAGGGAATTTCGTAGTGACTTGTTTTACCGCTTGAATGTCTTCCCGATCCGCATTCCTCCGCTAAGAGACCGCAGAGAAGACATTCCTCTGCTGGTCAGCTATTTCGTCCAAAAGTTTGCCAAGGAAATGCAGAAGCGCATCGAAGCGGTTCCTGCGGCGGCAATGAAGGGACTGACGGCGTGGGACTGGCCGGGCAACATTCGTGAACTTGAGAATTTCATTGAGCGAGCCGTGCTGCTGACGAGGGGTAAGTCGCTCGAGGCGCCGCTTGCCGAACTCCGAAAAACAACAAAGATGGAAGGCTCACCGGATACCGACCAGCGTCGAGCTAAGCAAGTCTCTGGAGAAAGAACAAATTCGCAAAGCGACAAAACCAGCGTTGCTGACGAATATACAAGGAAGCAGCACGATCAGATCGTACAGGCACTTGCTGCATGCAGGGGGCGCGTAGGTGGCGCCGATGGTGCTGCGGCGCGCCTGGGAATGAATCGCACGACTCTCCTCTCACGAATGAAGAAATTCGGCATTTACGCGAAGCAGTACGCTTAATCTGGCGCCCGCCTCTTTGCGAATGATGAGCAACAGTCTTTTGCAAACCTGCCTCGCACGACTCCCGTAGAAAAAGTTCTTCAGGTTCACCGCCTAATCTATTCGCTTTCGTAGTCTGTAAGGCTGTGCCGGCTTTGCGTTGAGTCAATTGGCTGCATTTCGCTTGCGTCGCTCGATGTACGCAGTCCGCGTCCGCGTTGTTTATCCCAGCCCCCCAATCCCTTCGACAGTTTCGACTGTTTCGACGTTTTCCGCTTCAGCATTTCTGACTTCTAACGGCCCCCTCCTGAAAATTCAACGACTTACGATTCTGCAAGTTTGGCATGGGCCTTGCCGTTATCGGAGTCGAGGACAAAAGCAATGTTGAAGATCTCAATTCTCGACACCCAGAGTCGCCGTCGGTTGGTCGTCGAGGGCAAACTCGTCGCCCCGTGGGCCGCCGAGTTGACGAGCGTGTGGCGGAAGGCGATGGCAGATCCAGACGGCCGGGACGTTGTGATTTACGTGAAGTGCCTTACGGCCATCACCGAGGACGGAGAAAACGTACTTCTTGAGTTGATGAAGGAAGGAGCCAGATTCCATTCCTCGGGCGTGTTCACGAAGCAGGTTCTGAAACGTCTCGCCCGCAAGATTCGTGGAAATGTCCAGGAGGAGAAGTGATGAGCGACGATACTACGTTGCGGCTGACTCGACACCGTTCGCCTCGTTCAATTTTAATAATGGCAGTCATCTTCTGCTGCGTGATCCCAGCGGCGGGTCAATATCCAGCTGTGAGTGCCGGGGCAGGCCAGGCGAGATCACTCACAGGAAGTGTCCCGAGTGGTCCGGCAAATAATGAAGTCCTACCTCTGACACTGCGGGAGGCCATCACTCGCGCTCTCCGTTACAACTTGGCGACGATTGAGAGCGGAGAAAACGCGCGCATCGCGCGGGGCCAACGACTGCTCGCGCTCAGCAAGCTGCTGCCGCAGGTCAGTGCCGGACTTTCAGAGAATGTTGACCAATTAAGCCTTGCAACGTTTGGGTTACAGCACATACCGGACATTCCCAATATCGTCGGGCCGTTCAGCTACACCTCTGTTGACGGAACGGTGAGCCAAACGCTCTTCAGCTTCGAATCCATCCAGCGTTTTCGGGCGGCGCGCACTGCCGAACAAGCGGCGCAACTCAGCTATCAGGACATCCTCGATGCAGTCACGCTTACTGTGGGCAATGCCTATTTACAGGTAATCGAGGCCGATTCGCGCATTCAGGCCCAAGAGGCGCAGGTGCGAAACGCGAGGGCTCTTTACGATCAGGCGCTCGACGAAGTGCAGGCAGGGACGGCCCCGCGAATCGAAGCGACGCGCACCGAAGTTCAATTGCATACCGAGGAGTACAACCTCAGCGTCGCGCGCAACAATTTTGAAGTCGCAAAACTCGCTCTCGGGCGCGCTATCGGACTGCCGCTTGGACAACAGTTTGACCTTGCCGATCAAGTTCCTTATTCAGAAATCAATCCCCCCTGCGTCGACGATGCGCTAGCGATCGCCTACAAATCGCGCAGCGACTTCCGCGCAGCGCTTGATTCCGAAAAGTCCGCCGCGCAGACGCTTTCGGCTGCGCGGGGTGAGCGGTATCCCGTAGTGGCTGTGAATGGAGATTACGGGGACATTGGTCCAACCCTCGGTCACTCGCACGGAGATTTCACGTTTCAGGCCGGGATCAGCGTTCCGATCTTCACCGGCGGCCGGATTAAAGGAGAAGTCACGCAAGTGGAAGCCGAATTACAGCAGCGCAAGGCCGAGGCCGAAAACGTTCGCGGTCAGGTTGACTACGATGTGCGAGCGGCCTTTCTCAATCTCAATGCTGCCAAAGAACAAGTCGCGGTCGCAAAGCAGAATGTCGACCTCGCGAACGAGAACCTCGCTCATTCAAAGGACCGCTTCGCTTCCGGGGTGACCGATAGCGTTGAGGTGGTGCAGGCCGAGCAGTCTCTTGCCAGCGCGGACGATCAATACATCACTAGTCTGTACGACCACAACCTCGCCAAGCTTTCGCTGGCTCGCGCTCTCGGAGTAGCACATACAAATTACGAACAGTACCTAGGAGGAAAGTAATGCCGAACGAGAATGGCACCCCAACTATCGACGCCGATCAAGAGCGAACAGCCACACTTGTGGATGACGAAACGCCCGGTTCGCCCTCGAAGGAGAGCCGCAGCAAGCACTCGACACCCCACCGCAAGCGAATCCTCATAATCTCGGCCGCGATGGTGGTCGCTATCGCAGGCGGCTATTTCGCGTGGAATGCGTTCCGCTACGAAGACACCGATGATGCGCAAGTGGAAGGCCACGTTATGCAGCTGAGTACGCGAATTAACGGACAGATCAAAGACGTGTACGTCGTTGAGGGGCAGCTCGTTCACGCCGGCGACGTACTCGTGGCCGTCGATTCTGAGGACTACAAGATCGCCGAGATGCAGGCGCAAGCAAACCTGGCCGATGCGCAAGCTACAGCGGCGAGTTCCCATTGGAAAGTGCCGATTACTTCCGTAACCGTTCAGAGCAATTTGGATTCGGCGAAAACCGCGGTGCTCAACGCAGGGGCTGCGGTTAGAGCGTCTGAACAGAACTACGAATCCGCCAAAGCTGCGCTCGTCCAGGCCCAGGCAAACGCTGCAAAGAGCGATGCAGACCTGCAGCGCGCCACGCAACTCATCGCAAAAGAGGACATCTCTCGGCTGCAATACGACCAGGCGGTCGCCACCGCAACAGCAAATCGAGCCGCAGTCGTTTCGGCGCAGGCGGGTGTGCATGCTGCCGAACAAGCCGTGCAGCAAGCTCAAGGGAAACTCCTGCAAGCCAAAAATGATTTGCAGACTGCGGAGACTGCGCCTCAGCAGATTTCTCTGACTCGCGCCAACGCGCAGGCTGCCGACGCCCAGGTGTGGCAACGACAGGCTCAACTTGCGCAAGCAGAGATGAACCTCAGCTATACGGTGATCCTGTCTCCCGTGACGGGAATTGTCGGCAAGAGAAGCGTCGAAGTGGGCCAGAACGTGAGCATCGGACAGGAACTCGTGGACGTTGTGCCTCTCGACGATGTTTGGGTCACAGCCAATTTCAAGGAGACGCAACTTGCCCACATGCGCCCTGGTCAGATCGTCGAGGTCAAGGTTGACGCATATGGCCGGAGGTGGAAAGGCCGCGTGACCAATCTGGGCGGCGGCACCGGCTCAGTATTCAGTTTATTGCCTCCCGAAAATGCCACCGGTAACTACGTGAAAGTCGTGCAGCGCGTGCCGGTGCGAATCGATTTCGATCGCCTCCCGGGACAGCAGTTCAACGCGGAAGCACTGTTAAAGCCGGGGCTGTCGGTCGAACCGGAAGTGAGGGTGCGATGAGCACCGCACCCGCTATCACAGCTGAACAGGCAGGCTCGTCGCCCAAAGTAAATCCGTGGCTCATTGGTGTGGTGGTCTCGATGGCTGCCTTCATGGAAGTGCTCGACACCAGCATTGCCAACGTGGCCCTTCCGCACATTGCGGGCAACCTGGGCGCGAGCAATGACGAGAGTACGTGGGTGTTGACAAGCTACCTGGTGTCAAACGCCGTTGTGCTTCCGATCAGCGGCTTCCTCGTTGGCTGGTTCGGACGCAAGCGTTTCTTTATGACCTGCATCGCCTTTTTCACGGCCAGCTCGTTCTTGTGTGGCCTCGCGCCGAGCCTTGGGTTCCTGCTTTTTTTCCGGGTGCTGCAAGGCGCCTTCGGGGGCGGACTGCAGCCGATGACGCAGGCGATCCTCGCCGATACTTTCCCGCCGGAGAAACGCGGCTTGGCCTTCGCATTATATGGAGTCTCGATCGTTTGTGCTCCGGCAATCGGCCCCACGCTGGGCGGCTGGATTACCGACAACTATTCCTGGCGCTGGATTTTCTATATCAACGTTCCAGTGGGTATTCTGGCCGTCTTGCTGGTTTCTCAGCTGATTCAAGATCCGCCCTATTTGTCGAGCTTGAAAAAGATCACGGCGAGATTCGACTACATTGGCTTTGCCTTGCTCGTCATCGGTGTGGGCGCCCTCCAGATCGCGCTAGATAAAGGACAAGAAGACGACTGGTTCGGGTCGCGCTTCATTACCACGCTGATCGTTCTCGCCGCCGCGGGTTTGGTGTCCCTCGTTATTTGGGAGTGGCGCCACAAGGAACCCGTTGTGGATGTCCATCTGTTCAAAATGTTTAATTTCGCGAGCTGCAACCTGATGATGTTCGTACTTGGTATTGTCCTGTTCAGTTCTACCGTGCTTCTTCCTCAGTTCCTGCAAACGCTGATGGGCTACACGGCGGAGGCAGCAGGCATGGTTCTTTCGGGCGCAGCTATTCTTCTACTGTTTCTTACGCCGGTCGTGGGTCGCCTCGCGGCGCGGTTCCAGGCCCGGCACCTTCTCGCTTTCGGGTGGATCACGCTCGCGATGGCCATGTATCTCACCTGCAAGCGCATTGATCTCCTCATTAGCTTTCGTGCTGCCGCATTGTTGCGCGTTTGGCAGTATCTGCCGATAGGATTCTTATTCGTCCCACTCACGATGGCCGCCTACATCGGTTTGCCAGAGTCAAAAAGCAACGCTGCTGCCGGTTTGATCAACTTCGTGCGCAACATCGGGCAGAGCGTAGGAACTTCGGCTGTGACCACGGTGCTTGCGCGGCGAGGCCAGTACCATCAGTCCGTCTTGGCCGAGTACACGCGCTCCCCTCGTTTTAATGCGACGGTCGCAGGCCTGACGAACCGTCTGACACATGTCGGCCTGAGCGCGTATTCGGCCCACCAACAGGCCCTGGCCAGAATGTACAGCATGGTGATGGCGCAGGCTCAAGCCCTGTCCTATGTCGATGTGTACTGGCTGCTGGCCGCAACGTGCGCGCTGATGTTTCTGCTGTCCTTCCTGCTAGCCAAGAACGAACCGGGAGCAGGCGCCAATGTTCCCATGGAGTAAAAGGAGGAGCGTGATGCTATCCAGCTTTGTTGATGGGGCCGATAAATCCGGAACGTCCATTCCCTTCTTTAGCCCCCCGGCAGCGGACGAGACACTCGTCCTTGCCGCCAAGAACGGAAATGAACAGGCGTTCGAAATCCTTGTCGAGCGCCACCGGCGCAAGGTATTCGTCGTCGCTTTGCACTTCACACGCGTCCGAGAGGATGCCGAAGACATTGCGCAACAAAGCTTTCAAAAGGCCTTTGTCCACCTACGCAGGTTCGAAGGGAAATCGTCCTTCCTCACGTGGCTAACGCGGATAACTGTCAACGAAGCCTTGATGTTGCTGCGCAGAGCCCGCAGGCACCGTGAGGTGTCGATTGATGAAGATACTCTCGACTCACACGGAGCGGCCTCGCCCCTAGAGATTCCCGACTCAAATCCGAACCCCGAAGCCATGTACTTGCAGCGAGAAGAGGCGCGAATTTTGTCGGCGGCCATGGGCAAATTGGGGCCGGGACACCGGAAGGCGATCGAGCTGAGGGACCTTGGGGAGTTATCTAATGAAGAGACGGCACGACGCATGGGTCTCTCGATCAGCGCGACGAAATCGAATGTTTCACGGGGCAGAAGGAAGTTACGCGAAGCAATTAAGGGATATGTGAGATCACCTCGAATGCCCCGGGGCAATTGCCCGCGAAGCCATGCGCGTCCCGCGAGATCGCCTTACCCCTACTCCGCGTGGTTAGGTCGGCGTGAAGGAGGTCCTTATGGTGACGGCTCTGTTGATCGCCGTATTGGCGATCCTTGTGCTTCTCTACTCCACCGGCCCTGACGGCGTCCATGGCACACCGCATCACGGTTGCGAGATGGACGACTGGTTGCAAGCCGACCGCGAACTCCAGGAAAAGTACAACAAGAACTCCGGTGCAGTAACGCGAAAGACGAAGCCTGAAGGAGGAACGAATGAGAGTACAGCAAAACAGTAGACTCTTTTCATCGGCGCTGGTCGTAGCGCTGCTGGTAGTAACAGCGGGGACGTTAGCCGCGCAAGACGTGCGCTATAACTTTATGCCGGGAGCAGATTTCTCGAAATATCGTACGTATAAGTGGGTGAACGCTGGCGATGCTCACCCCGATCAGATTATGGACGCGCAAATCAAGCAGGCTGTGGACTCACAACTGGCGTCGAAAGGGATGACCAAAACTGATGACGACAAGGCGGATCTCTATGTCGGCTACCAGATCTCCGTCAACCAGGAAAGACAATGGGATGCCTGGGGCTCACGAGCGTTCGGCATGGGCACGGGAACTTGGACTAGTTCGACGATCAGTGTCGGAACTCTCGTTCTTGACATGTATGACCCGGGGATGAAGCAACTCGTCTGGACCGGAAGCGCGACCAAGACGATTGACCCCAGCTCAAGCCACGAAAAGAACATGAAGAACCTGGATAAGTCGATGGCGAAATTGCTGAAGAACTACCCACCCAAACAGAAGTAGCAGCAGCCTGGACCGAGCGTGGCTTATCCAACGCTCGTCGAATCTAGAAAGGTGGCCGTCTCACATGTGCTAGGCGACTGTCGCACATGAGGGACGGATTTACGGCAATGCGAATTCTTCTCCTCAACCTAGGAAGCGAGTCCACCCAAACCGTACAGCAGGCCTTGTCAGACCAAGGTTATGACATAGCCGCAGAGCACAGCTTGACCGTTGACGAAGTTCTCGTACGTACGCCAGAACTTCTGATCACGGAAGCGACGCCATCGAACCTTAGCTGCTGCGGCCTTATCAGCCAAATCAAGGCAGGTTCTCATCTGCAAGCTCTCAAAATTGTGATGATTGTTCACGGAGACGCGCTCGAGCGCGCCCGCGGACTGGATCTGGGCGCTGACGACGTCGTGTCGTTTCCATTTGAGCAATTAGAATTCGCTGCAAAAATCAGAGTTCAATTTCGTCAGAGGCAACCGGAACTCAAGCTTGAGGCGGAACTAAAGGGCGCGCTCGAAAGGGAACACCTGGCCGAGAGCGCCGTGGGAACCCTGAGTGGCGTTGCAATGTCTCGACGG
>Ga0207049_1004_pt1 | contig 50961 bp, 45 predicted proteins | sample Alteio_BWMinCont_63_FD_153305 | JGI IMG/M metagenome (GOLD analysis project Ga0207049, IMG submission 153305) | Enriched cells from forest soil in Barre Woods Harvard Forest LTER site, Petersham, Massachusetts, United States -... | ecosystem: Environmental > Terrestrial > Soil > Temperate forest >... | reverse complement strand
GGATATGGCCATTCAGGTGCGCCGTTGTAGTAACCATTTATCGCGAAGGTCTTGGTGTACGTGGCAGGCATGCGCTTCCAGCCCATAAACGGGAAGATCAGGCCCGCCGAGTGGCCCGCTAGGTAGCGACCAAGACATCCTGTCGCGTTGCCAAGGCCTTCGGGATGCTTTTGATTTCGGGATCGGCGCAGCAGAGTCGTCGAACTCGTAAGCCCTGTGCAGATCGCTACAGCGTCAGCGTGAATTTCTTGCTCGCGACCCAGGTGCCGAATCAAAATGCCGATTGTGCGTGACCCGTCCTTGGTTGTGAGCACCCGCACGCAATCCGTCTCTGTCATTAGTCGAACATTTCCCGTGGCGAGAGCTGGACGCAATGCCACAATCTCGGCGTCCATCTTCGCGCCAAGCTGGCAATAATATCCGTCACAAGTTGAACAGAGAACGCACCTGCCCTCAGGCCGGTAATCAAGGCCAAGCGGGATCGCGGACACACGCGTACCCGAGTGCTCGATACGCTCAGCCAGCTTGGAAACAATGGGTGCATGTTCAATTGGTGGATACGGAAAGGGTCGCGCGCGTGGCGGCTCGCTCAGATCGCCGTTAGTCGAGCCGTGGACGCAATAGAGCGCCTCTGCTCTCTCGTAGTAGGGTTCGATCTCTGAATAAGTGATCGGCCAGGAGGGCGAGATTCCTTTCTCATGTTCAACAGCCTGGAAATCACTTTCACGCATCCGATAGAGTGCCGCCCCGTAGAACTTGGTTTGGCCGCCAACGAAAAAAGGTGGTCCGTCACGATTCTTGACGAGATGACCCATATATATTCCCACGGAATCCGAGGCATTCTTCCTTCCTGGCCTCAAATAGCTCCCACGCTCAATCACCAGAACCCGATGACCATTCAGCGCCAGTTGATAGGCAAGCGTGCTGCCGCCAGCTCCGCTGCCAACGACGATCACGTCATAGCGCTGTCCCTGCTCCTCGACGGCAGTCTCGACAGTAGTATTGTCTCGATTCATCAGACGAACGATCCTCTGGGCGAACACCGTCTTCGCAAACACTCAGAGCAATTCCATCAACCAATCAAGTAAAATTGGGAGTTTCATCGGATCGAAACGTCATTTTTGCAAATTGCAGCGCACGATAAACAGGGTGAGTGCGAGTGATGATCAAGCGCACCCTGATCTCGCCGCCAAATCCGCTCAGGAAACGCGCCGTTCCGCTAGTGTAAACACCATCGAGATCAAACTTGAGGTTCAGTTGGTGGGCGCGCTTCATCGCCGACCACAACAGGAGACTTACGGAGCCATTATCTCCTATATCGGGAGCTCGCGTCGACAACAAATAGTACATGACTCCGTGACCCCAGACTAGAAAAACCATGGCCACTGGCTCTCCGTTGGAGCCGATGGCACTTAAAATTTCTCCGTTAGTTCGAGTTTGACATTCGGAAAACAGGACTGGAAACTGGCTAAAATCCGTTCGATTGACCCTGTTTGATTTCTTGATGTTGTTCACATAGAAATGTATAAAATGGTTTGGGTCGTCTAGGGCAACAACCGTGCATTTCTCCTCGGCGCGGCGAATGTGTTGCCTGACCTTAGTATGCATGCCGTCCCAAAGACTTGCTGGATTACTCTGGCAATCTATCTGAAAGGTGTATTGCGGCGATACTCGGAAGCCGCGATCTTGAAACGCCAAGCCATCAGCGATTGCCTGACCGCTAGAGATTGATGGGTCTACAACTTGCTTGAAATATGCAAACGGAGGCAATTGATCAATAAGCTCACGAGTGATCGAAAGACGGCGGACCAATTGAGTTTGGGATTTTCCGACGCCGGCGTCCACAGCTGGCCCCAGCAAATGTGTAAATGCCGGCATGATCGAGACCTTAAACGGTCCCCGCCGCCCAGCTACGAATGGGAGCCGGCCAACCAGTTGGTCGCCTCGATTGACGATGACCTCATCGTACCGATCCCCGGTGACCGCGGACAGCCACCATGGCTCTTGGAACAGCGAAAAAGTCAGGCCCACAGGTCTATTCCCACTGACGTCGCTTTCAACATAAATAAACCAATCATATTATTCCGACCCATTAGTCTGCGTGGACAAATTTGATCTAGTCCCGTACGGATAATGCAATAATCCTATAACGAGCGTACGTTTGATATAGCGAGCTTACAGTATATTCAGTTTATCGGACTGAAGGTAGGTTCGGAGAGGTGCATGTTCCGTGGTGGTAAACGGACATACGATGAAGACGACGAAAGTGAACATCGATGCGGGCGATATTGCGAAGCTTGCCCCACAAGCGATGCATGCGCGGCGCGGGCCTTCGGCCTGGAACCGGCGCGAACCTGTTGCGTACCCTGTTTCCGATCTGCGGATCGCCTGAACGAAACAGGTACCTGCCGGACGAGGCGGGCCGCGCAGCGGTTTCTTGACGGCCGTCCGCCGCGACATTTCGGGCGACGAGGGATGGTCGCTGCCAGAGGCGGCAGGACCACTTCACGACCATAGCAGTACTCATACTAACGATCGGATCCGTCAACATGTCCGTCGAATTTTCGGTGATTATTCCTACCTACCGACGCCCAAAGGAATTGAGCAAAGCTGTGACCAGCGTCCTTGGCCAGACCGGGGCGACGATTGAAGTGTTTGTGATCGACGACTGTGCGGAAGGCTCTGCGCAAGAAGTGGTCGATAGTTTTCAAGACAAACGTATTACATATTTGAGAAATGCAAGTCCGACCGGAGGGATGCCCAGCGTGGTTCGTAATTTGGGATGGCCCCGCGCAAGCGGAATCTTCCTTCACTTCCTCGACGATGACGACATCGTGCCGGACGGACACTACATTGCGGTGAAGGAGGCGTTCTTCGCCCATCCCGAGGTCGGTCTCGTCTTCGGCAGGATCGAGCCCTTTGGTACCGGCCCCGACGCGCAATTGCGGGATGAGAAACGCTACTTCGCAGATGCTGCCCGGAAGGCTGCTCGTTGCCGGCGCTTCGGCTCGAAGTGGGCGTTCACCGGCCGAATGCTGTTTGGCAAGGCGCTGCTTGTTTGCAGCGCATCGGTATTGCGTCGCACATGCGTTGAACAACTTAACGGATTTGACCCGGAGATTCGGCTAATGGAGGACGCCGACTTTCACGTTCGCGCAATGAGAGAATTCGGCGCGTATTTCATGGACAGAATCGCGATCTGGTATCGTATCGGCAGCCCTTCGCTCATGCACTCGCCCAACCCGGACGAGTTGCAATTGCAACGCGAAAGCAGTGGTCGCCGCAGAATGCAAGCCAAATATCGTGAGCAGCGAGGCGCGCTGGAATTTTATGCGTTGGCGCTTTTCACGCGGACGGCTCTCAGGTTCCTGTAAAAAGCTCGAGTTGTTCGGAACTGATTGATACCTGCGGCGAGTTGCGGACCGCACGGGAGCTGGCTCGTATCTCTCGGTGCGTTCGAGAAGACTCCCGTCTGATCGGCGGCCGCGCGTCTCGCTACTATGTCGACCGTGGAAGAATACCGAAGCAAATGATATGGAATCCGGAAACCGCGAGTCGAAGTAATCGAATTTACCGGAACCGGCTATCGAGAAAAGGAATCCTTGCAAATAATTTGATCATGAGTTGAGCTCGCCTAGGAATGCTTTGGCCAGGACGAGATGCGGCCAAGGGAGCCGCGAGAGACTGGAGATTGGGACCATTTCCGCCCTCGCCTCAATCAGATTATCGACTTGACGCACCCCCTTCCTGTGCCGGGGCAGACGGTGGATTAGGGGAATTCCGAAGGGCGCTTAGACCGAGGTCTCCACCGATGATCCCGACTACCCACCACCGCAGCGGGCTGGCCATCCTCAACCACATTCTGACCTCTCCGATGAAGTGTGCGAGCGCTGGATCCAGAACCCCTATTCCCAATACATAAATTGCCATTGAAAGCAGAAGCGGAATCGGATTTCTGGCACCCCCAAGTTGGGTCTCTCGACAAAAGCGTTTGGTCTATGACCGCCCAGCTCGTCACTGACGCCCTGGTGATGGCGATCTGGCGACCGGGCAAACCGGACGCGCCGTTGCATCATTCCGATCGCGGCAGCCAATACACCAGCGAACAGCTCCAGCGACTGATGGCCGATCTCGGCTTCGTCTGCTCGATGAGCCGGTCAGGCAACGTCCGGGACAACGCGGCGATGGAGAGCTTCTTCTCGTCATTTAAGACCGAGCGGACGGCGCATCGAAGATATTGTATGTTACAGATCATGGTAAGGATTTTTCCAATTTCAGCCACCGTAGACCCCGCTATCGACTCACGTAATAGTCAAGGTTGATGAACTGTCGGAACGGCAACTGTTACTTCAGCACGGATTCAAACCCAAAAGCCGATCTGCAATTGCTAACGGGCAGCATTCGCGACTGGTCTCGCCCCCGAGGGATAGGCTGAGTCGCGAAAGGCTGTAAGCGCGGCAGTCCTTTCTGAAACGAGCCGCCGCCGAGACGGTTTCTTGCGCATTTGTCATCAACTGGCACCCAAAAACGGTCCCGCCTGTATCGGCAGAGAATCAAATGAAGTTCCAAATCCTGAAACCCAGCGCAGCCACTCCCAGAGCCCGACCGACAAAAACATGCCTAGCGTAACAAGTAAATCTTGCATCCCGAATGAAAAATGCTCCCGCCTCTGACCAATGAAGATCGGAACATACCGGGACAGTTCAGCCAAGACGAGGACCACGAAGCCACCAAGGAGCCCATAGAGCGCGACGCTAAGCGGTAGGCCGACCAGGAGGAATACAAATTTTGAGCTATTAGAGGTTGCACCGTACGACGGCTTGCCCAGACCCAGAAGCGTCGATTCGTTAAAGTTGGTCATGATGGCAAACCACGATCCAACCAGCAGGACCGGCAGCATCCAGGTGGCCGCCTGATAGCGTTCGTCATAGAGAAACCTGATTAATATATCCGCCGTGGCGACAAAAAGCGAGAAGCCGAGCGCAGCAAGCAACAAGACCTTTATACGAATTGAGGCAAGTTGCTCACGCAAGTCGGCGCGCGATATCTGAGAATGCGAAGCAATGAACGGAAATAGTACCTTGTCTCCAATCTGCACTACCAGCACGCTTAATAGATCGGACATATTGCGTGCAATTCCGTAAATGCCCAAAAGCTCCAGCGGGACTACCTTGGCCAGGTAAAGGCGATCAAAATTCTGCGACAGGAAATAGACAATTGAGGAGATAAAAATCCATTTTCCGAAGTGCAGGATTTCCCAAACAAACCGTTTAGACAAATAAAACTTTGCCCTGACGTCAGGCAGTAAAAAATAACTGCCAACCATCGTCGCCGCAGACTGCAAAAGTCCGCCAAAAACAAGGGCCCATATGGTTCGACTGAGATAGGCAAGCAGGACGTACGCAACCGAGGAAACGAGTGCCACGATCATATCGAATGTCGTGAGCCTGGCGACTTGCAGTCTTTTATGCAGCAAGGGCCGGCTGATGGAGCCAAAGCCTAGGAGCACAATATTGAATGCCGTGAGTGGTATGATGAACACCAGGATCGGCGATTGATAGAATCGAGCCACGGGCACGGCAATAGCTAGGCTAACGAGCCATAAAATGACGCCTCGTATCGCTTGCAGGGTCCACGCCGTATTATAATAATCAGGCTCATTCGCATCCTTGTGATAGATAATGTTTTGACCGATACCCACATCAGAAATGAGCTCGATACCGGTCCTCAAGCTGTTGACGATTAGCATGATACCAAATAGCTCAGGGGCCAGCAGTCGCGCCAAGACAACATTTGTCACCACACGAAGCACTGTCCCCAAACCAAAGGCTCCGACCGTCCAAAGAGTTCCTCTCAGGAGAAAGCCGGCCGAAATTTTCATGGTCATTCTGTATACACCGTTGGATCATACGCGGTCTCGGACGGTTGGACGACGAGCGTATTGTGCCCTCTTCCAATAGTTCACGGGGATCTGGATTGACGTTTGGTGGGTACGATGTCCTCTATCAGGGATTTCTCACAGGCAGAAGGAGAAATTGTCGAAGTGGGCAGTTCTCAAAATGCCGTTCGCAGCCATTTTACCCGTCGCTGGGGGCTACTCCGCAACTCCGGGAGGCTCCCATGTGGTGTCAGGTTTTGCCCTTCGTATTTGATCCTATAGATCATGCCTCCGGCTATACCTGGTCATCATTCTATTCTTACGCTGACGACGGGATTTTGGGCGGGCGCAATTCAGCAACTTGGTTACTGGCGGCGGCTCTACCGTCAGGTGCAGTTCGAAAAATAGGTAATCCGAGGCGACCGAGGAACTCGCTGGGAACACCAAGGCCAATCGTTTTCGCACGCTCGGTGGGCTCTGGACAACATCGAAGATAACCGCGACATAAGGAAGCTGGATTTCTGAGTGCAAAACCACCATAAGCCGCGCGCTCTCGGGAGTTGGATGATTTCAGGCGGTGCCGACGATTGTCGCGCAGCATTCGCGATTTCGACGACACGGACCTTGCGCCAACGCAGGCGAAGTTGAGAAAAGGTAGCGCCGGAATGGTTACTTTCATTTCATTTTTTCTGACGATTCTGGCCTCTCTCGTTGCCATTCCGGTCGCGGTGTTTTTTGTCGAAATCCTTGCCGCTATAATTCTCCCGCAGAGGGACTCCCTAGTCTCGCGGAGCGAAGATGATCGTCGACGTGTTTGCGCGCTGGTACCGGCGCACGATGAAGGCGTCGGATTGCTGCCGACGCTCCGGGACATCAAGACGCAAATGCGTGCGGGCGACCGCCTGCTCGTGGTGGCGGATAATTGCATGGACAATACGGCAGCGGTGGCAGCCGCGGCCGGCGCTGAGGTCGTTGAGCGAAACGATTCCGACCGGAAGGGAAAGGGATACGCTTTGGCTTGCGGCCTTCGCCATCTTGGCATAGACCCGCCCGACATCGTCATTATAGTTGACGCGGATTGCAGGCTTGCGGAAAACGCGATCGACCGGTTGGCAGCGATATGTGCTTCGACGCAACGGCCGGTGCAAGCGTTCTCCCTCATGATTGCGTCGAATGAATCTCCGATCAACTCCCAGGTCGCCGAATTTGCGTGGCGCGTGAAGAATTACGTGCGTCCGCTCGGGCTCCGAGCTCTCGGCTTGCCGTGCCAGCTAATGGGAACTGGCACGGCTTTCCCGTGGGACGTGATCCGCTCGGCCAATCTTTCAGGATCGATCGTTGAGGATCTGAAACTCGGCCTCGACTTGGCGCTCGCAGGAAATCCCACCACGTTCTACCCATTTGTCAAGATAACCAGCGAATTCCCTTTTACCGTCAACGGCATCCAAAGTCAGCGGCTGCGCTGGGAGCGAGGTCATATCGAGACGCTCCTGACGGCCGTCCCACGCTTGCTCTTTGCGGCCATTTCGAGGGCGAGTTTGGACCTATTGACACTTGCGCTCGACCTAGCGGTTCCGCCGCTATCTTTACTTGGAATGTTGGTGATCGGTATGTTAGCAATTACCGGCTTGGCGACGTCGCTTGGCATTTCTCCTGCGGCTATATTTATCAGCGCAGCGAGCCTCGTGGGGTTCACCGCCGGCATCTTCCTTTCCTGGTTGAAGTATGGTCGCGAAATCTTGCCGCTTGGCGCCATCTTGTTGATACCTTCCTATGTGATCGGAAAACTTCCGATCTACGCTCGCGCTCTCTTCCGTAAAGCTGGTTCGCAATGGGTCAGGACCGACCGCGGCAAGGGCTGAACGAATCCAGCCAAACGAATTTTCGCTTGAATCATCAGGCGCCGCTAACATTCCGGGCACAAGTCCGCATGATGATCGAATGCGTTCGCGCCGGCTCAAAATACATTTCGTTGTCGTTGGCGGTAGTTTTTAATCGGCGGATGCAGAGCATGGATTTTTAATCTGAAGAATTAACCCTTACAGAGGAACGGAACCAAAGATTTTCTCTCATAATTTGATCATCAATATGTTTTAGTGTTATCTGAATAAAATGCTCTTGGGCAATCCGTGGCGACCTTGTCTCTCGATGCCAGGTATTCAAGGCGGGGAAGCGCTAAGTAGCCGTTTGGGGCCGCAACCTGTGCGAGTTAGGGCGGTGGGTATTTTTCGCTTCTTTACAAACAGTCGTTGCCGACCGGTGTTTTAGGCTCGCGTATTTTATGCTGCATTTGGCTCCGAGGGACGAAAGTGAATTCGGCTGAGAGACTACCCGTTCTTGATGGCTTGCGAGCCATCAGCATTCTGCTGGTGCTTGCCGCTCATATGCTGCCGTTGGGGCCGAAGCTGCTGCAGTTGAATTCAACTGCAGGTGCGATGGGCATGAGTCTGTTTTTTTCTCTGTCAGGCTTCTTGATTGCCACTGGATTGCTACACAACGCCGACATTCCGGAGTTCATGATCAGGAGATTGGCGAGAATCGTCCCGCTCGCGTATGCGTTCACGTTCTTGGTGTTTGGATTTCTGACCTTTGATCCGGAAACCATACTGTTGATGGTAACGTTTCTGCTAAACTATTTTCCAGGCCATTTGATCAGCTACAACGCGCATTTTTGGTCGCTGTGTGTGGAGGTGCAATTCTATCTAGCGATCGCGATAGTCGTTGCGGTCGCTGGCAGAAAGGGTGTCTGGATCGTGTGGCCCGCTTGCTTGGCCGTCACCATGTTACGGGTCAATGAAGGCGTGTATGTCCAACTTCAGACGCACTTAAGAGTGGATGAAATACTGGCGGGAGCATGTGTGGCCACTCTATATCAAAAATCGTGGAGCGGCCGCGCCCTTTTTCCAACCGGACTGGTTGCTCTGGCAACCTTGCTCTGGTTCGCATCCAGTAGCCCCTTAACCGGTTGGTGCCAATACCTGAGGCCCTATGGGGCAGCAATGCTGTTGGCCGCCGTTCTTTGCCACGGCAAAACTCGCCTCATCACTTTTCTGACGTTACGGCCTATGCGCTACATAGCTACAATCTCATATGCGCTTTACGTGATACACCCCCTTTCGACCCAGGGATGGTGGAATGAGGGCAGCATTTTTGATCGCTATATCCTCAAGCGTCCGATCAGCTTCGCAATGACCTTTATCGCAGCTCATCTCTCCACATTTTACTGGGAGCGACCTTGGCAGCAAGCGGGCAGGCAATGGATTGAGCAGAGACGGAGGCGACGGCTCCAGTCACTGGGCCTGACGCATGGGGACAAGCAGCTCGAGGAGCCGGCGCACAACGTAGATACGTACAGGACATAAGACGAACGGCCTAGCTTGCAAAAATCGTTGAAGAATTTACGGGCGCTCGGTTTGATCACCGCCCCTTAAGGAAACACTCCGGCCCACAAGATAATATTCTCTTGGAGACGAGTTCGTTGTCATGAAGCTTTGTATACCCCAGATTCGCTCATGATCTCTGTTGGAGTTCCGCCCACATCAATCGTGACCGACAAAAATCCCGACGATCTTTCGCGGGAAGTTTATTGCATCCTTGGAATCCCGGTCGACGCGATCGAGATGGCGGATGTCTTGCGCCGTATCGACAGAGCCGTTTCTAGCAAAACGCCTTTTCTCATCTCGACTCCAAACTTGAACTTTCTTGTGAACAGCCAGTCGGATCCGGACTTCAGGGAGTCGCTGTTCTTTAGCGATCTTTGTACGGCGGACGGCATGTCGATTGTTTGGATTGCGCGGCTCCTCGGTGTTCCGATCAAGCACAGAATTGCGGGTTCCGATTTCTTCGATCACTTTGGACATACCCCAAAAAAGCCGCTGAGGGTTTTTCTGTTCGGAGGCGCCGAAGGTATCGCTGCGGCCGCATGCTGTAGACTGAACGCCCGGTCGGCTGGGGTCTATTGCGTGGGGTCTCTCTTTCCTGGTTTCGGCTCGATCGAAGAGATGAGCCGACATGACATAATTGATCACGTCAATTCGAGCGGTGCGGACTTTCTTGTGGTCTCTTTGGGCGCCAAGAAAGGACAATTGTGGCTGCGGCGCAACCACCACCGTTTGCTGATCCCAGTCCGAGCTCACCTGGGCGCGTCGATCAATTTTCAAGCTGGCACACTCAATCGAGCCCCTCCGACCGTGCGCGAATTGGGTTTCGAATGGTTATGGCGAATCAAGGAGGAACCCTATCTTTGGAAACGTTATCTAAATGATGGAGTCGCGCTTCTGTACCTGCTGTTCAGCCGCGTTCTGCCGCTTGCCCTTTGGACGCGGTGGCTGCGGCTGAAATATGGGCATCATCGAAAAGGCTTGATCATTACGCAGGCCGTTGACCGCGAATCGGTCACCGTGGGCCTTTCCGGCGCTGCCACGGCCCAGCATATTGAGAGAATCATTATCGCCTTCAGAGAAGCGATTTCGACGAGGAAGCCAATCGTGATCGATTTTTCCAATACTTGCGCTATTGACGCCCGCTTTCTCGGACTCCTAATTATGTTGAGAAAAACCGCCAAAGTCAGCGACACAGTTCCTATTTTCGCCAGGCTGTCACCCTGGTTGGAAGGAATGTTTCGTCTTAATGGCCTTGGGCACCTGCTATCCTCTAGCAAAAGCGTGTGAGATCGGTCCAGCCGATAGCACCATCATATCAGGCGATGATCTCCTGGAAGAAGTGCCGGTACATCCCGGCAATTTTCGCCCACGAGAAGGCGGCGGCCTTGCTCACTCGCTTCTGACGTAAGGCAGGAGCGGAATCGTGCGCGCGTTGAATAGTCCGAGCAACTGCCGCAGCATCATCCATATCAACAAAAAATTCATCGTCGCCAACGAACCAACGCACACGTGGCATATCATGCGCAACAACCGGCAGACCGCACGCCAGTGCCTCGAGGAATACAAGTGGGAACGGCTCGTCCTTGGAACACTGCAAGAACACGTCGGCCGCCTGGTAGAGCATTGGCATTCGTTCCGGTGCCACTGACAAGCGCGTGAACCTACCGGGTAAAAGCTGGGCGGCCACCTCATCAACCACCTTTCGCATAGGGCCATCTCCGGCGACTACCAAGTGTGCACCAGCGATTTGGCTGACAGCCTCAATTCCAAACTCAACGCGCTTGTTCGCAATAAGCGCGCTGACCATCAGTACAATCAACCGGTCCTCGGGAAGATCGAATACTTGTCGTTGAGCTGTGCCCGGCCGAAATCGATCACAATCAACGCCATTCGGAATAAGCCGGCAATTCCAGCGATTCTTGTTCCGTTCAAAGAAATCAGGATTTATACAGACCAAGCCATCGCAATCGAAGAGACGGAATTCGGATTGCCTCGTGCCGGATTGGCTCGCTCGTGGTGCCCAATCGCCATTATGTGTCACAAATACGTGGGGCGGACGAGTACCTCGGAAGAGCGGCCGTCGGAGCATCCAATTGGAAAACGGATAGCTACAAGTTACTGTAATATCATATTCGCCTGGACGATAATGATAAAGTAATTGAGGCACAAATGTCAATTCCTCGTAGCAATATTCGTTTCTCAAGACAGGCAGCGATGGATATGACTCGAAATTTTCCCGCCTTACACTTGCAGCCCGTAGAAAGCGATATGGCGTCGCCTCCCGAGCTTCCCCTGAACCAATAAGCGTCACCGCGTCGCCAGTCTTTGCAAGCTCCTTTGCGACGGCAATGAAGGCAATCTCAGCCCCACGGTCATATCGATGAAGACCCGGCAAGGCGATAAGAATTCTCATGCTAAATCAGCTACTATCTGTGCAACAAACCATTTCAGGCCAGATGCATATTGTCGATGAGCCGATCGTTCGGACTGAATCATCTGTGACGCACCACCTCAACGCATGGATCCGAACCGTCGGAAGTGGATGCATCTGACATAAGTAGATCGTTGTCTTGCACCCTGGCTCCGGAATTATTCGCCACCGTTAGCTTTGCCAACAATAGTTGGCCATTGTCAAATTCTGGTGGCGGCATCGATCATAACTCGGCGCTAGGTACCTACGAAAGAGGCGCTCTCGACGCGCGCGCTAGCGGCCACCAGTCTGAGGTATTCGGAAGCGGGACAAACTTTACTCTGCTTTGCCAAGGTAAATCCCTAAGACGACGGCAGCGCCTCGATCCCGAGTCCCTTATCTCCGTGGTAATGGGACAGGCTAGGCTCACTTGGTCAAAATTATCCAGATGCAGCCTTAGGGATTATTCACTCTACCATTTTTTTCAATTTTCCGACAGCAACCACTTCCGTTCCGCTCGGCCTAATTTTCACGCCGCTTCATTTAACCGCATTGGCCCATTATCGCTATCACCATTCAGGTCGCGCTTGAGCTTAGTTTGTCCTATACGCAAATCCGCTGCCCCCGAAAGCAATATAAACTGTTCCAACGCTAGCTTTGTCCCCGTCAATCGATTTGATCGAGTCAAAACTGCCTAAAGGAAAATCACCGATCATAGTCCAAGTCACTGCGTTGTCGATCGAAAGCCAAATACCCCACACACCATTGTTGTAGCCAGCAACAATGATCGCTGGGTAGTTCTGGTCGTTATACGCCGCGCCGAACCCGAAGGCATGAACTTCCTTGAAATTGCCGACCGCCGCCCATGTCTTCCCGCCGTCGATCGAGCGCATGAACTGAGTGTTTGCTGGATGAACTCCACTCTGCGGCCCGGAGGTAAAGAACAGGTGCCCGGCATGCCCTGGGACAGATTGCAGTTTCGCATTATACCCAGCACTACTGGCAATACTTCGCGAGAATACGTGAGTCCAAGTGGCTCCCTTATCCGTCGAACGATAAAGGCCAGCCGCCGACGGAGACCCAGCCGGTCCGTAGTTGTACATGTAGAATGTGTCTGCATCCACTCGATCAGCAGCAACAATCTGACGATCGAGGTAGTGGGCAAACCCCCACCCCGTTTCGCCGGTGCTCGGGACGCCTGATATGCTGATCTGCGTCCAGTTCGATCCGCCATCGATGGTTCTCCATGGATTGCCATGGTTGGATGTAACCCATACAAAGTTGGTGGAGCTGGCGGCTGCGATGCAGCCGCCAATCTTGCCAGGTACCTCGCCAGGCAGTGCGGCAAACCGCTTCCACGTTTGGCCTCCGTCTGTCGAAATGCCCGACATATCGGCTCCGAACCAATTCATGATTGCTACGATTGTTGCCGGTGACGTCGATGCCCAATCGGCCGACCAGCCCATGATTATCGCTTTGGCGTTATTGGGGCCGTGCGTCGACGGATAAACAGTTGGGTCGCTGACATAGAAGACGGGGCGGTCCCAAGCCAACACTACGGGCTTGCCCCCAGGGGGGGCAAGGACGACATTGCCTACAAGCTGCTCGATGCCGGCGCTCTGTGACGTGTATTTAACGGTCGTATTGCTGGTCGGCGGGCGTGTCCACCAGACTCCGATGCCCTCGGCCAGGTAGAGCAGATTTGATCCGCTCGGATCGAACACCGCGTCCGCGGTCGTCATAAAAGATTCGTTGGTCCATGCGAGCCAAGGCACATCGCTGGCTGTTCGATTTGTGGATATGGGACCTACCCACTTCGAGCCGCCGTTCGTGGAAAAAATAACGGTCCCGTCTCCGTTGACGACGAAGACGTGATTGGCGTTTGCTGGATCGACTGCAACCGTCTGACCGCTGTTGCCGGCCCCTGCGACGATTGACCAGCTTCCGTTAGAACCTTTGTATACATTCCCAGAGTTATCCGTCATCCACCCAACGCCGTTCTGATCAACAATCAAATGCCGGTGCGTGGTCGGTGTGCCAATGGTCAGCGTCCATGAGCCACCGCCGTTCGTCGATCGGTAGACGCCAGTTCCATAGGTGGAGACATAGATGGCTTGCGTCACCCCGCCGCTGACACTCGAAGCAGGATCAAACGCGATCAGATGACCGCCGCCGTCCCGCTGCTCGGATGGCGCGGTGGCCGTCCCAACGCTCATGACCCGAGACCAAGATGTGCCGCCATTGCTTGTGGTCCAAAAACCATTCGACGGCGTGCCGACATAGACGACATCTGGATTTGCCGGATCAACCGCCATGTAGTGACCAAACGCTCTGGTCGGACCGTTCGGATTAATCCCGGTCACTCGTGCAAATCCTGTCCGGCTCCAATTGCTCCCGCGATTTTCCGATCGATAGACGTATCCGTTGAATAGCATGTAGAGCCGGGATGTCAGGCTCGGGGCAATCGCGATCTCATAAATTCCGTTAGCCGAACCAAGATTTACGTCCGACGCCGGCATGGAGTGGGTTGTGAGCACCTGCTTCCATGTGGATGCTCCGACGTCCCAGACATACGCGCCATATGTGTCCGTGCGGACGACCTTTGTGCCGTCCGACGCGATGTTGATACCGGTGATAAGACCCCCAGCTCCAATCTTCAGAGTTTTCCACCCACCAACAGCGCTGTGAGTTCCGGTGCTCGACAGTGGTACACCAGTCCGCGGCGACGTATTGTCGGCTACGCCGTTGGTTGGCGCTTTAGGTTCCGGCGATCTTACCGGTATCCCATTGAATACGCCGGAGACCACGACAGCAAACGAATCTTCTCCCTGAAAGTCGGACTTGCTCGTGTAGGGGAATCCCGAGCCTTGCAATGTTACTTGACCGGACTCTGGGGGAGAAGTGACCATTACGTTTTTAACTGCGACTTTATTAAAGCGGAAGTCGCCAATACAATTCTGACCGCTCGCAACCCCCATTGACCAGCCGACAGTGTCCGCCATCAACCGATAGGGTCGAGCGCTGACTATACATGGACCTGCATGTGCCGCTCCCAAGCCCAGCGACATGCTGATGACAAGAGCAATACACGCAAGCCGCCCAAACCATATTATCTCGATCTCATCACGTCCCATTTTGTTCTCATGTAATTGGCAGCCAAAGGAGCAGAGTTGGCCTTTCCGGCATCGGTGACGCTCCCATCTGTTGCTCTTAAAACCATTAAACGCCTCACACCGGCGGTGTGCCACAACTCCCCGATCAATGGCACCCGACGCGACTTGATCGAGTTGGGAGCACCTGATAAATTGGCATATAACCTCAGGCAAACGCCGCTCCCAATAGCGCAACAGACGGGGCAATGACCGCGCGATGATATGGCTAAAGATCAAAATTACCATGCACATGATTGTCAACACTGTGTTCTAGGCTGTGGTGTGCGCAAGCCTTTGCGCCACGCGAGTGATATGGTACTTTGGTCCCGCTTGGCTTAAACTGCATAAACTGGCTGTTCGCGCTACAATGCATCTGGATGATATCGGTGTCGTCGCCATCGGACGCAACGAAGGCCAGCGGTTGATCGGATGCCTCGAATCGATAAGATCTCATACAAGCAACATCGTCTATGTGGATTCCGGTTCTACCGACGGCAGTGTTTTGGCTGCGGAAAAGATCGGGGCTTTTGTGGTCACACTGGATTTGAAACAGCCATTTACCGCAGCCCGGGCGCGAAATGAAGGCTTTGCTGCCCTAAAGGAACTCAAGCCCGACATTCGCTTCGTCCAATTCGTCGACGGTGATTGTATTTTTGCCCGCGGCTGGCTCGATAAGGCGCTTGCATTCATCGAGCAGCGAATTGATACCGCGATCGTTTGCGGCCGACGACGGGAGCGTCATCCGACGGCATCTGTCTATAACTTCCTTTGTGATCTCGAGTGGGATTCGCCCATCGGCGAAGCCTTGGCCTGCGGTGGAGACGCCCTGGTGCGTGTCGAGGCGTTCGAGGCGGTAGGCGGATTCCGGCCGCAATTGATTGCCGGCGAAGAACCAGAGCTCTGCGTGAGGCTGCGAGAAAGTGGGTGGAAAATCTGGCGACTTGATGCTGAGATGACACTGCATGACGCTGCCATGACGCGATTTGGTCAATGGTGGGTTCGCGCGGTGAGGAGCGGACATGCGTTTTCCGAAGTTTCGTGGCTCCACAGGGCTTCGCCATTTGGTATCTGGAGACGAGAGACCGCGCGCGCAATCTTTTGGGGCGGCCTTCTGCCGGCAACCGTCTGCCTCGGTGCTCTAATACATCCGGCGATCCTTTGGGGCGCTCTGACTTACTTTCTGCAGATCTGCCGGATCGCGGTTGCCCGTGGACCGACCTTATCCACGTCCTGGAAATATGCTCTATTCGCGAGCCTCGCCAAGTTCGCCGAATTTCAAGGCATCCTGAAATTCTGGTGGCGTCAATGGGTCCGTCAGCCTGCAACACTGATTGAATACAAGTAACCAAGTCCCGGTTCCCTCACCGGATTCGTTCATTACCTGGAGCACGCGACGTGCGAGTAGCTTACTTCACCAACAATTATCCGGGCTTTAGCCACACATTCATTCGCCGTGAGATCCGCGCAATCGAAGCACGGGTGTCACCGTGTTCCGCTGCGCGCTGCGACCGGCCATGAGTTTGGTCGACTGGGAAGACAAAGAAGAAGAAAGGCAGACACGTTATATTGTCGGAGCTGGTGCCGGCGAAATGATTCGCTGTTGGGTCGCCATGTTGTTGACCCGGCCGCTGGGAATAGGCAAAGCCATTCGACAAGCCCTAAAGATAGGCGGGCACTCCGATCGCGGGATTTTGAGGCACTTGATCGTCTATGTGCCGGAAGCGGCGATATTGGCGCACTGGTGCCGCCGGAATGGCATACAGCATCTCCATGCTCACTTTGGTACCAATCCAGCCGCTATTGCCATGCTCGCATCGCGAATTTCAGGTATCCCTTACAGCTTCACGGTCCATGGCCCCGAGGAGTTTGGCAAGTGGCCATTCCTCGGGTTGGCGGAGAAAATCCGGCATTCCATGTTTGTGGTAGCCGTCAGTTCCTACGGGCGACTTTATCGCTGCGTTGAGCACGAGCACTGGAACAAGGTGAAGGTGGTACACTGCGGGCTGGAGTCCGCTGTCTTTGCCGCGGCGAGGACCCTACAACCGCGGCGCGGCGCCCCATTTGCGTAGGTCGGCTGCATCGCCATGCCGGTCAGTTCCATGCCGTTGTCGCTAACGATCGACAACGGTTTAACGTTTGGCCGGGAGGCGCGTGGGGCTGAACGCTCAGAGTCTGACTCATAACGGGGAGTCCAGAATTCAAGCAAAGGGTCCGGTTTTCTATCGTTTTCCCAAAGAAAGTCCTTCCAAGATCGTTGTCAACTTTGCCCCGTAGCTATTCTTCTCTTCGTAGAATTGAGCCTGCAACGGCCTGCACGCGGCCTGTTTTTCATGATAAAGTGCCCTGTCGCTTGCCAAAGCAATAACCGCTTTACGGTATCCGTTGACGTCATTCGGGCGCACCTCTATTGCTGCATCCCTAATATACGCCAGAGCCGGACAGACATCGGAGGTAACAACCGGGCGTCCAGCTAATATCGCCTCCGAACAAACCATGTTAAACCCTTCCTCAAAATCTGTCGTCGTTGGGACAATTACTATGTGAGCATCGTCCCATAATTTGCAAAGATCTTTCCGATCAAGAAATCCGTGATAGGTGACAGCCTCCGCCAAGCCGCGCGCATCGATAGCACGTTGTAAAGAATTCGACTCCGACCCAACGCCGCAGATATCAAAATGAAACTTGCCCGGCTCAAGGTTTCCGGCGACCTCAAGGACGTCATACACTCCCTTATTTATCTCTATCCTTCCCATGAATAATACTCTAAACGGACGCAAATCGAAATTCGGTCCACGAATAGATGAAAACTGTTCTTTCGGGTAATTCGGGAGAAATATCTCGATCCGGATGTTTTTCTTTGGGATCAGACTTCGCACCTGTGCCGCAGTGCTGTCCGCCGCAACCAGGAATTCGCTGGCACAACACCGGAAGAACCAGGCCTGCGAACGCCTGATAATTCGCGAGGACAACTTCAGCTTCGAAAATCTTCTCCAGAGCGAGTCGTGTATTGCCGGTATAATCCGGACCCCAAATAGTTTCAAAATTGAAAGTGGAAGGCAATAAGCAATTCCGGCTGTTACTATGAAAACGTCCGGTCTAAAGCGCAGCATGCGCAGCACGATCTTGAACATCCAAACATTGAATGCAAGGTGGTAACGAATTCCGCTGAGCCGCGCGTACGAGGGCGGCGGCCGATGCTCGAGCGTAAATCCGGGCACATGATGACAACCATACTCTCCCGGGGACGCCAGGATCACAAAACCTTCGGCGTTAAAATCCTTACAGACCTGATAGAACTGTTTTAGATAGTTCGTGCCGAAATATTCGAGCGTCGCGCCTGTCATCCAAGCATTATAAACGTCGAGCGCATCTCCGAGACCCCCCAGATAGCAGAACCTAAGCGGTTTTTGTTGCGACATTTGCTTAACCTATCAGTTCTTTGCCGGAGACCATCGGTTGTGTAGGTCGATCGTCGTTCGCTGCGTGGGCCGCCATTGGCGTTGTCCGCTGTACAAAGCCTCAGTTGCCGATTTCTGCGGGAGCTTGCAATTCCCCAAAGCGCACATCGCGGATCCGGCGCACCGTGACGCCCGATTAGCGGCGTCTCAGTTTGCAATATGGTCGATCATCGTGCGCGTGGCCAAGTAGTCCAAAACAGAAGCTGCAAGCTCTTCGGCACTTTGTTCCATGGTTTGAACCCGAATCTCGGGCCGTAAGGGGGCTTCGTACGGTGCATCAACACCCGTCAAGTTCGCGAGCTTCCCAGCCTTTGCGCTCGCATACAGGCCCTTTGGATCCCGTCTCATACATTCGGCGAGTGGGGTATCAACGAAAATTTCAATAAATTCGCCTTCCTCCACCAGGTTCCTAACCATCTCGCGCTCTGCAGTATACGGCGAGATGAATGAGCAGATGACGACCAAGCCAGCCTCGATCATCAGTTTTGCCACCTCCCCTACGCGGCGGATGTTTTCGATCCGGTCAGCTTCGGTGAAGCCAAGATCGCGATTGAGGCCTTGGCGAACGTTGTCGCCATCCAGCAAAATCGTGTGGTATCCTGCCTTGTAGAGTTTCTGCTCAACCAAGTTTGCGATCGTGGACTTGCCTGCCCCGGAAAATCCGGTGAACCAGAGGATAGTCTGTCTTTGATGCTTCTGTTCGGCACGTTGAGATTTTCCGATAAACGATTCTTGCCACTGAACTTTCGTGCCGGCGCGAAGATTGGCCGAGATCATGCCGGCACCCACAGTGGCATTGCTGATGCGATCGATCAAAATGAAGCAGCCGGTAGCCCGATTTTTTTGGTATAAGTCGAAAGCGACCGGACTGCTTGTCGCGATATGGCACAGGCCGATGTCGTTTAGTCCAAGTGACTGAGCCGTTGCTTTCGCTCCGGTATCCACGTCAATTCTGTATTTGATCGCGGTCACAGTAGCTGAAATCGTTTTTGTACCGATTCGTGCGAGATAGGATCGTCGGGGAAAAAGCGCCTTCTCACTCATCCAAATGAGATCTGCTGCAAATTGATCGGAAACCTCAGGTGGCGCATCTGGCGAGGCCAGAAGATCTCCGCGACCGATGTCGAGATCCCGGTCGATCGTTAGCGTAACCGCCTGGCCGCACATCGCAAACGGGAGGGCTCCCTCGTAAGTTATGATTTCCTTTATTTTTGCAGTATGTCCTGAGGGTGCAAGGATGAGGTCGCCAGAACGGATTGTGCCGGATGCGATAGTCCCCGCGTGTCCGCGAAAGTCCATGTGCGGTCGATTTACCGACTGCACAGGGAAGCGAAATGGCTGTTTGGCTAGCTCGCTAGCAACGTCGACCGATTCAAGATAGGCCAACAGCGTAGCGCCGGAATACCAAGGCATGCGGGCCGAGCGTTCAGTAACGTTGTCGCCGCGAAGAGCCGAGACGGGTATCGCGACAATCGATTTGAACCCCAGGGGTGCTGCGAACTGCCGGTATTCAGCCGTGATCCGGGCATACGTTTCCTCGCGGTAGGATAGGAGATCCATCTTGTTGATCGCAAGGATGATGTGACGCAGACCGAATAACGAGCAGATAAGGGAATGCCGGCGGGTCTGCACTAGCAAACCCTTTCGAGCGTCAACTAACAGCACCGCGACAGTCGCCTTGGAGGCACCGGTCGCCATGTTGCGCGTATACTGCTCGTGTCCTGGCGTATCGGCGACGATGAATGAACGTCGAGTAGTCTTGAAATACCGGTAGGCGACATCGATAGTAATGCGTTGCTCGCGTTCTGCCTCAAGTCCGTCTACCAACAAGGCAAAATCGATTTCGCTATCTGCATTGCCAGCCCTGTTCGAGTCCTGGATTAGTCTAGATAGCTGATCCTCCCAGATCAGGCGCGAGTCGTACAGCAAACGGCCGATCAGTGTGGACTTGCCGTCATCCACCGAACCGCATGTGATGAAATGCAGAAGATCGCTGTCTAACTCTATCGCGCTGTCGTCATCCATCAAAAATAACCCTCGCGCTTCTTCCTCTCCATTGAGGCAGCCTGATCATTGTCGATCAGGCGGCCCTGTCGCTCAGACATGTGTGTGTTACGAAGTTCAGCTAATATTTCATCCGGATTGCTAGCATCTGAATCGATAGCTCCTGTCAGCGGATAGCACCCGAGCGTTCGAAAGCGGACGCGACGGATTTGTGGAGTTTCGCTGGGTGCGAGTGGCAAACGTTCGTCATCTACCATGATCCATGTCCCACTTCGCGAGACCACGGGCCGTTCCTCCGTAAAATAAAGCGGAACGACGGGAATTTCTTCCAGAGTGATGTATTCCCATACGTCCAACTCAGTCCAATTTGATAGCGGGAACACTCGCATGGTCTCACCCAAAGAAATCCGGGTGTTGTACAGGTTCCATAGCTCAGGACGCTGATTCCGCGGATCCCAAACATGTCCTCTAGGTCGAAATGAAAATATCCGCTCCTTCGCACGGCTCTGCTCTTCATCTCGGCGCGCTCCTCCCAGGGCCGCATCGAATCCATAGAGCTCAAGAGCCTGTCTGAGAGCCTCTGTTTTCATCACACTAGTGTGGAGCGAAGAGCCGGAGGTGATAGGATTGATGCCACGCGCCAACCCGTCTTTATTGACGTAGACAATTAGATCGAGCTCAAAGCGTTTCGCAATCTCGTCTCGAAACGCAATCATCTCGCGAAACTTCCATGTCGTATCCACATGGAGCACTGGAAATGGCAATTTCGCAGGGTAGAATGCCTTGAACGCCAAGTGCAGCATCACACCGGAATCCTTTCCAATGGAATAGAGCATCACTGGCTTGCGAAATCCGGCTGCCACCTCCCTCATAATTTCGATGGATTCAGATTGGAGTTGCTGGAGGTGCTTTGGAAGGCACCTCCGTATATTCTGGCTGGCGATTGTTTTTTGACTGTCCATCGGCTTGGTTTCCAACCATCAAGAAACTTCAAAATATAGGAATTGACGATTTCAAATTTTTCGTTTGGGACGGTGTGCGGTCCATCTTGGATGATGACTTCCTGACTATCAGCAATAGCTTTGGCAAGTTGATCGGTGTGCTCGCGCTTGATTATATCGAATTCACCCGCCATGACGAGAGTTGGAGCTTTGATGTGACCGAGATCATTCGGCGTGTAGTGCGGCTGCGTCTGCCACATCGCAACGACCTTACGGCAAAGCTCAGGCCAATGAGCCGGGTCTGGTGCCAGAAGTCTATAGCGAAGGGGTGCGCGCGGTATTTTCGGGCCTAAAGTGGGGCTCTCGAGGAAACCATCTACGTTATAATTGGCGCTGATTGCGACAAGCCTCCTGACGCGCTCGGGATGGTGCATAGCAAGGTCAAGCCCGATAATCCCACCGTCGCTCCAACCGACGACGTCCACCCGGTCGATTTGCAAGTGGTCAAGACGCTTCAACATATCGTCTGACATGAGCGAGTAACTCAGCGGCGCGTTTGAGTCGGTTGATCGCCCATGACCACGACTATCCGCTGCGACAACAAAATGAGAGGCCGCCAACGCCCTGATCTGGTAACTCATACTTTCGACGGTGCCGAGGCCACCATGTAGCACCAGCACTGGCGGTCCGGCGCCATATGTTTCATAATAGATGGAAACGTCGAATTCAAGCCATCTGTGCACCGGTCTATCGATGGCATAGATTGCTGCACTCAGTATGCTACGTACCCAAAGTACTTGCCAGAGCAAGGATCCTCGAATTTCTCATTGCTTTCTCTTAGGGCGTAAGTGGCCAAATTACATGAGCACGGCTTTCGCGGCTTCACGCGAAAGAAGGACCAACCAAGCGTAACATTGCATTAGAATGACGCGCGATCCAAAGTGACATTAAAGTTAAAACCCGATCGTCCAATTGGCCAGTGCTTTTAAAATTGCAAAGGAGGGAGGCCGTGTGTACCCTCCGGTATGTTTGACCTTCCTCTCCAAGAAACCCGGGCAAGCCGACGGCTCCTTATTGGCTGCAGTTTAGAGCTGCGTTGAGCAAGGTACTGGCGTGGCGGGCGCGGGACAAGTGGGTCGCGCTCACGAAGGCAATTCTCCGATGCCGGATTCACAATCAATAGCCCTACCGCGGCAGCTCTTCCCGCTTGGTTCCCCTATCAGCGCCGACAAGCATCCATGTCGCGTTTCTTCGGATACGAGTTGGGCCTTCATGCCCCAACGGTCGGCTAGCCACTTGTTGCGCCCTCTGCAGCGCATCGGTTTTGCGGCGCGAGTGCGTTGATTTGCTCGGTGGATTTGATCCAGAGATTCTCCTAATGGAGGACCTAGATTTTCACGTTCGCGCGATGAGGGAATTCGGTGCGCACTTCATGGACAGAATTGCGCTGCGGTATCGCATCGGCAGCCCATCGCTTATGCACTCGCCCGACCCGGATGCGTCTCAGCTCCAGTGTCAGCGCGCAGAATGCAAGCCAAATATCGCGAGGATCGGGGCGTGCTGGAAGTTTATGCATTGGTGCTTTACACGCGAACGGTGCTCAGAGTTCTGTGAGAACTCCGGCATCCTGTAGCCGGACTTTGCAACGTCGCGTGCAGACGGTAGGGTGGAGAGGAAGGATCTAGTTGTGACTCTAGGAAAATATGTACTTGGACTACTGCGCGCGCTTCGGGGTCATATTCTCGGTAGTCACTCACGGGAAAACCGATCGAACGGGATCTCCTATGATTCCTATGATTGTAGTGTACGCGCGGCCCTTGCCGAACAGTTGTTTGAGACTCATGAAAAAGAACAGCCGTTGGGAACAATCGGCCGGAGCCAACTCATGCTCAAAATCATTGAAGTCGGGTTTCCGACTGAAAGGATCACAGCCGAATATTTCCACAATCTGGAGCATTTGCTTAAGGCCAAAAAAAAACGAAAAGTTCTCGGTCAGGTTCTATTTGGGATTGGTAGCGGTCGATCCGGCTCCACAAGCTTAACTGCTTTGCTTGGGACCGTTGAAAACAGCTGCTGCACTCATGAGAATCCACCTTTGATCTTCTGGAAACCAGAGGAGGAGCAGGTGAAGTTCCACATGAGGCGGTTCAAGTTCTTAGCTGAATATTTTGCTCTGGTTGCTGACGTATCCCACTGGTGGCTCAATGTTCTTGACGCAGGTTTTGAACACTTTCCCGACAGCAAGGTTGTCGGAATGTATCGCGACGTTAATAGCTGCACAAAATCGTTCATGAGGATCAAGCGGTACGGCCGGCAATCATTGAATCATTGGGCGCCGTTTGGGAATGGCATCTGGGCCTCGCATTCGTGGGATCCAACCTATCCGACCTATTCGCTTCCTGTTAATTCTGAAAGGGATCCAGATGGCGCCAAAAGTGAGATGATTGGCCGTTATATCCGAGAGTACAATGCTCGACTAATGGACTTAGCCAAGCGTCATAAAAGCAAAGTTATGTTGGTACAAACGGAGCACATGAACGAACCCGCCATGCAGACGAGAATATTTGATTTTGCGAACGCAACTGGATGTGTCTCTAAAGTTAACCTTAACGTTCGCAGCGTGACTGATGGTCAGAGCTCGAAATTTATTTTTTGAAATAATTCCCCGAATTTGCTGCGGTGCATGAGTCCGCTTGTGATGCTGTGGATCCTCCACCGGCACGTGTGAGTGCGATGGATGTAGGCACCGTTAGGGCTCCCACGATTCAGAGGCGCTATCCACGCAGACGATCACGGCAATCAGTTTTGGCGTCGCCAAGTCGATGTTTCTGGTGCACGGGGTTATCGCCGGCGTGGTGGTTGTCCGCCGCCAGTTGAAGCGCCACTTCAAGTGAGTTTGTCCCTCGGGCTTAATCTAGGTTGAAGTTTGCTCTGACCCACGACGACGGCATGAAGCGCAGTTTCGGAAGAGCGGAAGAGCAGATCATTGGGATTTTGAAGGAGCATAAGGCCGACGTTTCGTAAGCATCCGGTGAGGACCGCATACCGGTCAGTTTCGGCTCAAGCTGCTTGATCAACCTGCCGGTTGCGGCTGCGCCAATTCCAAGGGAGCAATTCGTCGAGCCGTTGGACTGGATGCTCGGCGATGCGCGCCAGAACGTCGGCGAGCCAGGCTTGCGGATCAACGTCGTTCATCTTGGCCGTGACGATTAGGCTGTACATGATCGCAGCTCGCTGGCCGCCGCGATCGGAGCCGCAGAACAACCACGACTTGCGGCCTAAAGCGATGCCGCGCACGCCACGCTCGGCCGCGTTGTTGGATAGGCAGATGCGGCCGTCATCGAGGAAGCGTGTGAACGCGCTCCAGCGCTTGAGCATATACTCCATCGCCTTGGCGACATCGTTGCCGCGGGAGAGTTTGGCGCGTTGCTCGCGCATCCAGGCTTCCAGATCGACGACTAGCGGCGCGCTGAGTTCCTGACGGACCGCCTTGCGGCGTTCGGCGCTCTGGCCGTTGATCGCCCGCTCGATCTCGAACAGCGCATCGATCCGGCGGACCGCTTCCAGCGCCAGCGGCGAGATCACCGCCGGCTTCTTGCCCTGAGCTTTGCGACGCGCGTTCTCGGCCAGATCAGCCATCACGAAGAACGGACGCCGGGCGTGAACCCAACAGGCCGCTTCCAGGATCGGTCCAGGCGCGCGGCCGGGCTCGTAGAGCTTGCCATAGCCGCTGTAGGCGTCGGCCTGGAAGATGCCGGTGTAGTTGGCCAGATGCGCCTGGGGATGCCCACCGGCCCGATCGCGCGAGTAATAGAACACAGCCCCCGGCGGCGCCTGCCCCCCAAAAGGCTTGTCGTCGCGCACATAGACCCATATCCGGCCGGTGTCGGTCTTGCCTTTGGCCAGGACCGGAACCGTGGTGTCGTCCCCATGCAATCGCTCGGCGCTCAGCACATAGGTCTCCAGGCGCTTGAACAAAGGCGTCAGCGCCGCCGTGCAGCCGCCGACCTGGTCGGCCAAGGTCGACAGACTGATCGGCACACCTTCCTTGGCATAGCGCTCCGCTTGCCGGTTGAGCGGCTGATGCTGACCAAACTTCTCGAACAGCACCATCGCCAGCAGGCTTGGCCCCGCCCAGCCGCGGGCGATCACGTGGAACGGCGCCGGCGCCTGGCTGATCTTCTCGCAATCCCGGCAGGTGAACTTCTGGCGGACGTGCTGGATCACCTTCCAGGATTTCGGGATCACCTCCAGCGTCTCGGTGATGTCCTCGCCGAGCTTGGACAGCCGCTCGCCGCCACAGCAGGCGCAGGCCATCGGTCCCGGCACGACCACCCTTTCGCGGGGCAGATGATCCGGGAACGGTTTGCGGGACGGCCGCTTGCGCGTGAACGACGCCACCTTCGTCGTCGCGCTCGCGGTCCTGGCTGCTGCCATTTCGGCAGCGAGTTCGTCCTCCGTCGCCGAGCTCTCCAGTTCCTCCAGCGTCAGCTCGAGTTGATCCAACAGCCGTGCGGTCCGCTCCGAGCGAGGGCCAAAGCGATCGCGGTTCAGCTTCTCGATCTGCAGCTTCAAATGAGCAATCAGCGCCTGGTCATCGGATTGTTGAGCTCGGGCGGCCGCGGCCTCCGCGCGCGCGACAATCAATGCCGCTTTCAGCGTTTCGATGTCGTCTGGCGGGGCTTCAAGACCGGGATTCATGAAGCTGATGGAATCATAAAATCAGCGATTTGAGGCGTCTTTTCTTCTGCACCTCAGAACATTTTTTAGGCCTATCCCGCGCTCTGCGGCCGCCACGTGTGCTGCGGGTTGCGCCAGTCGATCGCCTCCAGCAGATAACTCATCTGCGCCGCAGTCAGCCCCACCACACCGTCCACCGTCACCGGCCAGACAAAACGTCCACGGTCCAACCGCTTGGCGTAGAGCGACAATCCAATTCCATCGTGCCACAAGGCCTTGATCAGCGAACCGCCGCGTCCGCGGAACACAAAGACGTCGCCAGCGAACGGATCGCGGCCGAGGCCTTCCTGCACCAGTAACGCCAGGCCCTGCATGCCTTTCCTCATGTCGGTTGCACCGGTGGCGATCCAGATCCGCACGCCTGTCGGCACCGGAATCATCGGCGCTCCAGAACCTCGAGCACCCGCGCCAACGCAGTCGCATCGACGCTCGCATCAACCATAACACGGCGGTCCTTCCCCACGATAATCACCATCCGGCCACTGGCCGGCGCGACCGTCTCCAGCGGCGCTGTCTCAGCAGCAACAATCATCGCCGGCACGAAGCCGCCCTGCTGCGCTTCAGGGCCGGCCGGCTCCGGGCGAAACGAGCGCCGCCACATCATCAACAACGAGCGCGATATCCCATGCCGCCGCGCTGTCGATGATATCGATCGAGGCGTCTGCAAGCTCTCGAGTACAATCCGAAGCTTCTCGTCATCAGACCAGCGCCGACGGCGACCGGTCTCAACCACTTCAAGACGTTCGACTTGTGTACTGCGCTTATGGCTGTCCATAAGCGCAGTTCTTACCTGCAAAAGGTCAGCCTACAAGGCGGCCTCCACCGGAGGGAGACGACGTTTCGGCCGCCGCTTCCGCATCTTGCCGTCGTCGATGACTGCCTGGCGCCGATGGCCGAAACCTCGCTCTCAGGCGCCCGCGTGGCGCGGGAACTGGACCGACTGATGAACGAGCGCGGCAAGCCGAAGATGGTGGTCAGCGACAATGGCAGCGAACTTATTAGCAACGCCGACCCGACCATCGCCGACGCCGTCCTCGATCGGCTCGTTCACAACGCTCACCGCCTCGCACTCAAGGGAGACAGCATACGAAAGATCACGGCGCAGCGCGCCATTCTTGACGCAACCAAGAAAACCTGACCCAATTCCTCATGCCGGCAACCACCCCCCGGCCGCCTTCGTCGGAACAGGTGGCCGCCTTCGATCGGACTGCATGGTCGCGTTCAATCGGAATCCCTGGCCGCAATCCCCGGAATCCGCACCATGTCGACTGGCATTAAATCGCGCCGGGCAAGCCTATGCAAAATGCCTTCATCGAGAGCAGCCGGCTCCGGATGAATTGTTGAACGAGACGCTGTTCATGTCGCTGGCCCAGGCTCGCGTTGTCCTCGAACGTTGGCAGGTCGACTACAACGGATCACGCCCGCACTCCCAGCTCGGATGGAAGACACCGTCCGAGTTCGCCTTCAACTTCCATCCGAGCCGGGATCTGACGCTGCGCTACCCCGGAAAATTCCAGCTCGGGCTGGCCTAGATTTGGGGAGCGCTTCAACAAACGCTAGGAGCGAGCTCAGCGCTGGATGAACCTAGGGGGCAATGTCACTAGGCTCGGAGTTTGGCCAACGGCTAAACGATTTACCGGCCTCCAATAGCCCAGCGCGCGAGCGTTGGACGCCACCAAACCCATTGTCATTGCCAACAGATATTCCGGTGAGAAAGTCGCTAAAATCCATTCAACCCAACAATGGAAGTATACGGTTAGTAGTGCCACCCCAAAGCCGAGCAGCAAGCTCCCCCTATCGTCTCGTAGATTGCGCCACCCGCAACGAAATGCAACGATCAGCGGGCTGATGAGAAAAACCAAAAAAGAAATTAATCCCAAGTACCCGGACTCCGCAGCGATCAAATAGTAAATATTATGCACATTGCCGGCACGGCTCGACGCGTAGGCCGCGACATTTCCACGGTCATAATAGCCTCCAATATTCCCAACCACGGAAAAACTATTGGCCCCGACACCCATCGGATGGTCCGAAAGCATCGATGCCGCCGCTGCCTTGTAGGCCTCCCTTTCGTCGTAACTATCCTCATATAAAAACGGCTTATCAAACCGCGCCTGAAAGGCCGTCAGGACGGCAGGCGCAATTACCACAATCGCCAAAGCGCCAACCAACAAGGCACGCCTCTTTCGTGATGTCCATTCCCCCGCGGCAGAGAGCAGGAAGACCGCCAAAAATCCGAATGCCGCAAGTCCAACCGTACCGCGCGATGCCGTCGATACGTCGATGATTACGCCCGCCAGCACAACCGCAGGGGGGAGCGGTCCGCGCCGCCCTGCCAGCAGCAGCGCAAGAAAGGGCAAGATCACCAGATGGGACATTAAGCCCAAAAGATTTTGGTGTACGAGAGTCCCGGGTGTTTGGATGAAGCTCGATCCAAATCGCTGCCAAACCACCACACCCGCCTCCATAATGAGGGCCACACCCATGCCCTTCATGAGAGCCCACGTAGCCCTTGGTTCGGCGCAGCCTTTGACGACAGTTGCATAAACAAGGAACATTCGTCCAAGTTGCCAAGCGTAGAACAATGACTCCATCGGTTGCGGCGACTGTATTGCGGAGAGCACGACAGCAAGAAAGTAGAACGCCATCGAAAAACGAAATGGGAGGGGGTGGCGCACGCCGGGCAAGCTGATGTAAAGGATCAGAGCAATCAAATCCAATGAGGAGAATTCAGCTCCCTTAACGTACCCGCCCCATTCTGCCTTGGAATCAATCGCCATGTACAAATGGAAGCGTTCGACCACAAAGGGCAAAAAACCCAAGAGCATCCAGAGTTTCAAACGATGACGCGGATTATCGCGCAGCCACGCGGAAAGTGGCATCAGCAACGCCAGACAGATGCCGAGCACGGCCCATTTCACGGATTAGTCCTTCTGCTCAAAAAAGAAGATAAACTTAGAACAATTTCCATAGAAAGCCGAGAGGGCAATCGTCCCGGTCTCAGACTAGAACCAGCCAGAAATTGACTTGCAACTTTCATGCTCGCTTTGCTTCGTCGAGGTGGTTAATCTAAGCTAAGCAAGCGATATCCGGTTCTGCTACCATGTGTGGACCAAAGGCAGCCGACGCACGCCGCGGGCCGCATTCGAGTCTTACGGCACGACACCCAACCTACCTCACCCCGGTGCCGCCCCGGTGTCGTCAAGAAACTTTGAAATATGGCGATTGACGATCTCGGGTTTCTCGATTGGCACCGCATGCGATGCGCCTTCGACGATTACTTCCTGGCTGCCTGAAATAGCATTTGCGAGTTGAGCGGAGTGCTCGGGTTTAATTATATCGAATTCACCGGCTATAATGAGAGTCGGAGCTTTGATATGGCCGAGATCATTCAGTGTGTAGTGCGGTTGGGTCTGCCACATTATAGTGACCTTACGGTATAGCGTCGGCCAATGATCTGGGTCACGCGCGAAAAGTTTATAGCGAAGGGGCGCGCGCGGTACTTCTGAACCTAAAATGGGGCTTTCGCGGAGTCCGTCCACGTCATAATTGGTACTGATTGCTACAACCTTCCTGATGCGGTTTGGATAACGCATAGAAAGGTCCAGCCCAACTATGCCACCATCGCTCCAACCGACTACATCCACCCGGTCGATTTGCAGGTGATCAAGGAGCTTCGACATATCGTCTGACATAAGCGAATAGCTCAGTGGTGCATTTGAGTCGGTTGATCTTCCATGACCACGACTATCCGCCGCGACAACAAAATGAGACTTAGCCAACGCCCTGATCTGGTAGCTCATACCCTCGATGGAGCCTAGGCCGCCATGCAGCACCAGCACCGGCGGCCCGGCGCCATAGGTCTCATAATAAATGGAAGCGCCGTTAGCGTTGACATATTGGCCGCCATGAGCCTTGCCTGCAATAAATTTCCAGACATAGAAGCCAAGCCACCTATTCAAAGGTCCGTCGCTCGCGTAGATTGCTGCACCCAGCATTACCCCGAACCCTGCAATACTTACCAAAGCAAGAGCCAGCGTTGTTCTCATAGAAGTAACCGAATTTGACCGACGACGCCTTGAGGAATGGTCAGCAGGTTTACAGCTTAATCCATTTGCGGTTTTGGCATGCGGAGGGCGGCGAAAAGGCCTATCGGCTGAGCTGACCTAATAGATAAATGAACACCGTGAAGAGATTAGTGCGTAGACGAACTCCAATCCAGCTTATGCGTCTGAGATTCCACAGCACCCTTTGGGACGCTGAACTATCATGCTCAGTCTGAAAGCTGATCTAGGGGTTGCGGTCAACTCTTCTTTCGATTAAACAGTTATTTCAACGCATTATAGCCATTTAATCGATATTTGTTGGCGGAGAGGGAAGGATTCGAACCCCCGACACGGTCACCCGCGTACCGCATTGAAATGCGGTGCCTTAGGCCACTCAGCCACCTCTCCCTTTCTTCGCAATGATACAATATTTTAAACCACGTTCAATATCTATGACTCTTAAAAGCTAGGACGCTTCTCAGCGTCAAACATAATTTAATTCCGGTGCCGATTTTTCTCTATGAAATCCGTAGCGGAATTTGATTAGTAAGTTCAATTCAATTAATGTTGGCAGTACTGCAGGACGGTTGAAAACATCAACAAAAGAGGTTTTTCTATCATATTCGATTTGAACCTCGATGGTATCTCAAAAAAACTGCACCGCGGAGCTACGGTTGAAATTGCCAGTGAAAAACAATTTCGTGAGTGCAGAAGATAGCGCAACACATCATGATTCTGATGGACGTCCGCATCTTACGGCACGTCGCACTTCGGGGTCTCGGCCTCCTTTATTTTGTATCTTGCCGGGTGAACCAGGCGCTCGTGACATGATGGAGGCTTTACCCGACGATCAACCAGTATTTGAATTTCTTTTTGCCAGCCTCGGCGACTCTGATTTTCCGCCTATCGAACAGCTCGCTGTTCGTTATTTAAAAGATCTCCGCGAATTTAGACCACACGGCCCTTATCAGTTGTGCGGATATTCCAATGGTGGTTTTGTCGCATATGAAATGGCGAGGACCCTCATTAACCAAGGCGAGAACGTTTCGTTCCTCTGCCTTTTTGACACTTGGCATCCAGAGTTCATTCAAAACCTGTCTCTGACAGAAGTAGCGAAGTACCGAGCAATACGATTTGTTGATCGCTTACGAAAATACGGTCGCTTTTTACGCCAAGGTAGACTCGATGAAGTCGTCAGCCGCGCCGTTGAATTCGTGGTTAAACACTCAAAATTGATTGGTTGGCAGGCGATACGACTGGTTTTTCAAAAGGCAAACCGTCCGCCACCGAAATCGATGCAAACGTTCGAGTCAATACGCTCTTACAGTCCCAAGCCGTATCCGAAGCGATTTGTGCTTATTCGAGTCGAAGATCCAATTGATGATAGGTTGAAAGATTTGACTGTTGGATGGCACGCGTGCGCAGCTGAAGGCATTGATGTTCACTTTATCCGCGCAGAACATGGTAAGATGCTTTACGAGCCATGTGTCCGCGACGTAGTCGAAAAAATGGCACCCTACTTGGCTAGTGCAGCAGCGCCCGTGACAACGCCCGTTGCCACTGAGGATGACGATGACATCTTCCGCTGACCGAAGATCGAGGACGGCGTGATGAGTTTGACTATCTCCCGCCGGCGCACTGAGCACGGCCTTTTGATGCAGACGCCAAGACAACAAGATAACGAACTTACGCAAAGAATTCGTTCACACGATACCACCGCCCCGTTGCCGCGTGTCCCGTCAAATGGGGTCAACTCCAATCTGGCCCTTGAATGAATTAGCAAGTTTCTCCGCCTCCGTACCGATATTATGGCGAAGACGCACGCGCTCCCATGCGGCTTCTCCCATGCGCTTGAGCGTCTCGACAGGCGCGTTAAGGCAGGCTCGCATCGCGTCCACCAACGCGTCAAGGTCAGATGCCGGCACCAGCCAGCCGTGCTCGCCGGAGTGCACCAATTCCGGGATACCCGCGACGAACGTACCGATGATCGGTCGCCTCAGGGCCATAGCTTCCATAATCACGACTGGGAGGCCCTCGGCAAAACTAGGTACGACGAGGGCTCGCGCGGCCAAGATCTCGTTCCGGACCTCCTGACCATTGATCCAGCCCGTTATACGCACCTTGGCCTGCAGGCCGTAGTGCACGATTAGCGTCTCAATTTCCGCTTGCATCTCACCACCGCCGGCGATCACCAATTCGAAGTCTTCTCCCTCCGACGCAAGCCGTCGAGCAGCTTCTATCAACACTAACTGTCCTTTTTGCGCGCTCAGCCGACCAACGCAGACTAAGCGTCGCGCAGTACTCTCGGGGCTATTAACCGCGGCGAAGAAGCCAGGAGCCAGCCCGCAGTGGATTACCTGCACCTTGTGCCAGTATTCTGGCTCAACACAGCGGTAGAGCTGACTACGCCCAAATGAACTGACAGCCACCACAAACTTGCAACGGCGAATCTTCTCCGCCAGTGCGATGAACGCCCATTTATCGAACTCCTCAGGGCCATGAACTGTGAAGGTATACGGGATCCCTGAAATTTGCGAAGCTAACATAGCGATTGCGGCTGGATTGGTGCCAAAGTGTGCGTGGATATGCTGCACGGCATTATGGCAGCACCAGTAAGCCAGCATTGTTGCTTCCGCCGCATAGACCAAATGCCGTCCAAGGCCGCGGTCGGATCGCCAGCCTATCTTGATGGCTTGCACAATTGCTCCACCCACCCCTAACGGTCGTGTTAATAACATGAAAACACAACAACGAACCCATTCGTCCACTCTAGTGCTCGTAATATATCGTGTTTGTTCTCGTTCTCTCATATCCTTAGGATCGACGATATTCTCATCCGGTTTCACCGCATACCGAAGCACCATGAAGCCAAGTGCTTCGAGTGCACGGATCTCGCGGCGAATGAAGGTGTGACTTACAGCCGGATATATGTTGGTGAAATAGGCTATTCGCACGTCTACTTCTTTGCGGTGATTTTTCGAGAGGGATCAGTCTGTACGGTATATCGGGGATGGATGGCGGCTTGACGACCCGCTATCGCCACCGCTTTATGAATCGCGCGATTGGCCGGCGTACGTTGTTTATAGAAAAAGACGGAGTAACCAGTTGGGTTAAGGTCCTATCGTCCCACGAGACCTTATACGGCTCTCGAGGCAGCCACCATCCCCTGCAGGGAGCTAAGCCTCCGTCGGTAGTGAAGACCGCCTTTATTTCACTTTCACTGCGTCGTAACCGTTGCAAAACTCGACGATCATAGCTCCCAAACGGGATCGCCACTTTGGCGACATCCCGACCAACAACGTCCGCGATCTTTCTACGAGCATCGTCGACCTCGATGTCCAGCGTTTTATCGTCAACACGACGCCAATCCACGTGCTCCCAGCCGTGACTCCCGATCTCAAGACCGGCAGAAACAACGTCTCTAATGGCAAACTTATCCAGATATCCGGATTGACCGATTCGGCCGGCACAGACGAAGAAACAAGCATTGAGGCCCCGGCCGACCAATGCCGGAAGGGCGACAACGGCGTCGCTAACGTTTCCATCATCAAAAGTCATTTCGATCGATACTTGTTGTGAGAGATCGCTAATAGACTCTAATATTGATTTAAAGCAATCCACGTCACACCAATATTTCCGCTCGGCTGACCCAACCCAAACAGGTACGGGGCCGAGCCCGTGGAAATTTAGGATTAATCGATGTTTGGTATTTATGGCCGCCAAGTTGATGCGCCTTTCACTTTCGGTAATAGCGCCCTGATCAAGTGATTCAATCCCGTCAGAAGCGCACGCATTATGGTTTGAGGCAAAAGACGCGCGCTCATAACCAAAAATGGTAACTTATCGTCGCTACTCCACCATGCTAGCTCTTTATCTCCCTTTGGTAGAGGGTCTGCCTCGGTTGTCAACACGCTCCACCCGCTGCGGATGGACGACAGGAGATAATAAGGCTCCACGATAAATCGCCGGCCTTCAACCATCTGTGAGCGTTCAATGTTGCGGCCCGATAGGTTAAGATGCTGCGCTCTAACGACATCAATCCCCGCACCGTCTTCGAACATTCGGAAGTTCATTCCGACGCGTGGGTTGCAATCCACGATCTTATATTGCCCGCTCCCCTCGTCTCGGCGCCAATCGATGTCAATAATTCCGGAATAGGAAATGGTTTGCATCAATAGTTCGCTTTGAGAACGGAGCTCTTCATTGAGAATAGATACGCCGATCGCAGTTGCTCCCGAACCAGCTGGATAGCCTAATAGCTTTTTCCCCGTGAAACCCACGTGCAAGCTCATTTTAGCATTAGAGTATCCGTGATAAATCCAATCCTCGCCGGGAATATATTCCTGTAGAACCATTTGTGATCCTTCGAATTTGATGTTTTCACAAAATTCGAAGAGAGCCTCAGGAGTGTGTATCACTTGAGCACTGTATCTATCATTTATCAGTCGCCATTGCTCCACGGCTTTCACCACTACAGGAAATGTCGTTTGCTCGATGAACTCACGGACATCGTCAATAGAATGGGGAACCACACTTCGCGGGCACGGAATACCACTATTGACGCACAAAGAATGGAAGCTCGCTTTGTTGGCCATTTGACGTGGAAGGTCCCACGGTAACTGTGGACAGAGATAATATCGACTGAGAGCACTTGCATTCTCTGCAACGAGAACCGCAGATAGGTCATCCATTGGGACGAGAATTGCGGGGTGATTGATAATTTCCCCGATTTCCGACATCGCGCCTAGGAACGCCTCACGCTCGCGAGGCCAGCTTTTCCAGACAATAGCTTTGGTGAGATACCGAGAAGTGGCAAGAGGCGTGTAGCTGTCTTCGACAATTGCATAAACGGGCACTCCAAGCCTCCCCAGGGACCGCGTTATGCCTACCGCTCCATGGTGGATGGTTCCCCGGCTTGCCTTAAATATAAGCGCTGGGTATCTCGTATCTAAACTGGGCAAAGCGGCCATAATAAAATGTTTCTGTCAGCTGCCCTAGAAGTCCAGGCATCCTTCGAGTTCGGCAAACGAACGAATCTGCAATCGTCGACGGCGTGCAATATGGTGAGATATGCGTCGAGCGGTGTATTCCGTCCCCGCGAGAAAACGCATCAAAGGACCAAAGGAGTTGGCACTGCCGAGGCCGGTAAAATAAAGTCCAGGAATCGAGGATTCGAAGTTGGAGGAGAGGTGAGGCGATTGCTGCTCGTGCCGAAGCTGAAGTTTCAAGCTTTGACTGAGGAACGGCAAATTTTGGATATTGAACCTGTAGCCCGTGGCGGCGATTACGTGATCAGTGATTACTTCTTGGATCCGCGCGTTCTGATCGATGACGTGCAAAGCGACTCTTCCGCTTCGAGCCTCAGCGCCACAGACACGTCGATCTAGCAAAATTGGCAGCCGTCCGACGACTCGATCCTTTAGCCACCAAGCCCCGGCCGGGCCAAGCGCAACACTAACTCTCTCAAGTCGAACTCGACGAGGCAGATAGTGAAATAGCCCAGGGAAGTTGTCATATACCCAGAGCCCAAGCCCATCTCCCAGCCTCGTGCGAGGATTCCGCAAACGCTGGTATCTAGATCGATGGAACGTCGACGGAATCGAATTCCAGTTGAGCGCCGGCTTTCGCACCATAAGATTAACTGAGGCGCCCTCCTCGCTAAGTATTGCTGCTGTTTCGAGCCCCGACTGCCCGCCCCCGATGACCGTTACCTCCTTGCCCTTGAAGCCGCTCAGATCACGGTAGTCTGCGCTATGCGATCGCAGTTGGGTTGGTAACAGAGCTAGTTGCTCAGGAATATAGGCCATATAGTCCATCCCAGTCGCTACAATGACCTTATCCGCCTCCAATGTCTCGCCGCTACTCAATCGTAATTCAAACCCTGCACGCAATTTGCTCACCGTCGTAACCTCGACATCTTCCAACTGGGGAACAACCCTCTGCTGAAAGGAGATCGCGTATTGAGCAAAGACCTCGCGTGAAACCGGCGCGCCATATTCTGGATATGCTATACTTTGCTCCCCACAATATCGCTCGAGAGTGCGAACGCCCATCGGATCGTACAGGCTGGAAGCGCAACTCTCGGACTTCAGGAACATGCGCTCTGGCATTTGAGACAACCAGCGACGCATCGGATGCCCGAATATGCGAAAGTCTATGCCGACAAATTGCAAGCACGCTGCGACCGAAACACCGAAGGGTCCTGCCCCGACGATGCACACCGTTGGATGGGACGTGGTACTCACAATAATCTCCCGTTGCTAAGTTATTAGAACATCTAGGGCGTAGCTAGCGAGTGCAGCAGCCAACATTCCCCTGCGGTCCCGGCAGCCGATTGGTCAAAGCGGCCTCTTTTCGTGCGCCCGTTTGCTCCCCAAATCTCTGGATCCACCCGTAAGGCCTCTTCAAGGCCCCGTCATTTCGGTTGATTGCCCCTAAATGCCTTTACTACTATTTTTGGTGGTCGGGATTAAGCCACACGCAGGATCTGGGCGCTCTATGTCCTCTAATATCCGATCTCGCCAAATCGCGGACTCTGACGTGCCACACGTCGTGGATCTCCTCGCGAAGGGATTCCGCCCCCATGACCGACATTACTGGCGGTAAGCTCTTCAGCGCTTCAACGATACATCACGAGCCGTCGAAGCGGTGAAAGGCATCGTCGGCAAGCGCCTGAATGCTAGTGGCGCCTCCGAAGCCCTATTCTGAAATGAAGTTTGGGAAGAAGTGGCCGTCGTGTTCGCTGCTTATCTTCTCAGTAAACGTCTGGTCAGCTATTTTGCCTGTTTTCTCCAAACAAGAAAGGCATGTCTGCGGCCGACGACGAAGACCCGCGCTCCTGAATGTGCTCGGGCACATCGCTGTGATCTCGGCCTCCCTGGACCTTTGCGTTAGCATGGGGATTTAGGAACTCGTAGACGTAGAGCGATCGATCAGAGACACAACCTTTTTTCAACCGCTAGCCGCTTTTCGGTTTTGACCTCACCACGACGACTGCCCGTTATGCGAACTCATCTCTTCAAACAGCCTGCAAGCCAAAAGGAAGGACACCGAACTGAGCCTTGTTTTGGATAACCGCCTTAACCAACTCCGCTGCGATTTTCTGCGCCCCGCCTGCGAAACCGTAAACCAACGCGGTATCACAAATAATATTGATCGTGCGTGGGATCCCGCGGCTTTCATTGGCAATGATCTCGCATGCTTCGTCGGTAAACAACTCCACGTAAGATCCCACGGCGCGCAGTCGAAAGTCGATGTACTCGCTGACTTCACGAACATTTAGTGGCCTGAGATGGAAATCCGAGGATATCCGTTGCGCAAATTGCAGCATTTGAGGCGCACGAAGCATGTCCCTTAACTGCGGCTGACCGACGAGGATAATTTGCAAGAACTGCCGTTTATCCGTGTTGATGTTTGATTGCATTCGAAGCTCTTCGAGTGCATCAAAACCCAGATTCTGCGCCTCGTCGACGATCAGGATCGTCCGGCGACCTCTCGAAAATTGGTCGTGCAAGAACTGTTGGAACCTCTTGAACAAAGCCGGATAGGACCCCTCGAACGGCAGGTTCAACGACATCATGATCCATGGCAACAGTCCATCCTGGGTGCGCGGCGTGTTCGAAATCAAGCAGGCGGTCACGTGATCGTCGAGCTTTCGCAAGAGATACCGGACAAGGGTCGTTTTGCCGCAGCCGATTTCGCCGGTGATCACGGTAAAGCCAGCGCTGTTCATGACTCCAAATTCGAGCATGGCAAACGCCAGTCTATGATTTTGGCACCAGTAGATCAGATCCGGGTCCGGCAAGATCGAAAACGGTTTCTCTCGGAGCCTGTAAAACGCCTCATACATCTGAAGACCTTGGCGAGCGCGATATGACCACGCAGAATGGTGATAGACGAATTACAACGCGAAGGGAAACCTCCGCGAGCGAACAGATTAGGATATATGGCAACCAAAGTGTTGGACGTAGTTAATCCAAGTGTCGCGCAATTGCATTCTTAGTCCAGACGGTATCTTTTCCAACGGGAGCCGAACGAGTCGGTTTATAGCACAACGCACCCCCTCGCTGCGACCATCCAATGGAGGCATATCTTGCGTTAATCATTGAGAAATTTCTCCTTGTGCTAGAATCGCCGACGTTCTATAAAAAGCATGGGGTGGACGGCGGGCTAGCTCCTTTTAAGGGGGCTAAGCGATTGAATTTTAACCGAGGTTAAACCGGTGCTTCAAACACTCGCCCCAAACGAATCCTATCGCTCCAGTGAACTTGCTTTTGGCGAAGGTCCTGGTCAAAGCTTAAACTTTGGCCAATATCTCGATATCCTTAGGAGGAGGATTTTTTATTTCCTTTTCCCTTTCGGACTGATTTCTATTCTTGGCCTATACGCCTCGGCACTTCAAAAGCCGGATTATCTTTCTGAGGGAAAGATCCTCATTGAAACCCAGAGAATTGCTCCCGATCTCGTCCGACCTATCGTAACAGCTACCGCCGGTGAGCGGATTCAGCTCATCCAGCAACGCATTTTGACCAGAGACAATCTTCTTTCGATTGCGCGCAAGTTCGGGTTATTTCCTAATCAAGCGGACGTTCTCGACTTGATGCGTCAAAGCACCCAGATTAAGTCTGCAGACGCCGAGGGGCAACCTCGGCAGGGTACTCTTACAACTGCATTTTCAGTCGGCTTCCAATACGAGAATCCTGAACTTGCCATGCGAGTGGCAAATGAATTGGTCACGCTGATAGTCGATGAGGACGCGCGCTCGCGGACCGGTCGAGCGACCGAAACGGTCAAAATATTAACGGGCGAAGCCAAAGCTATCGAAGACAAGCTTGAATCGACACAGACTCAGATTTTTGAAATTGCGCGCCGGCCGCGCGATTCCGTCCCGGAAACTCCCGAAAAGGAGAGGTCACAACTGACAGCGCTTGCTGCGCTAAAGGCTGAACTTATTCAAAAGACGTCGGTGTATTCGGAAGCGCATCCCGCCGTGACCGCGCTGAAAAAAAGAATAGCTGCGATGGAAAAATCGCTAACGCAATCGCCGCAGGACCAAGCAAGAGCCCAGCCGACACAAGCGGATGAAATTGAGGCCGTTAAGCGACAAAGGGAAATCCTTGAGAAGAGACTTGCTGACGCCAATACCAAACTTGCCGAGGCTCGTCTCAGCGAAAAATTGGATCGAGATCAGCAATCCGAGCGACTTCAGGTCATTGAATCGCCGGCGCTGCCGCAAAAGCCGCTTAAGTCGGGGAGACTAAAGCTGGTTGGAATAGCCTTTGCCTTAGCCGCGGTGCTCGGTGTTGGAACCATTATGGCTGCCGAGCTACTTGACGGGTCCGTCCGCAGTCGTCACCAGCTGTCAGGATTGGTGGATAGCCATCTTATAGTTACGATTCCTTATATGACGACGCGCTCGGACATTATCAGAGCGCGATGGCGAAAAATCCTTGTTGTCCTCACGGTGCTTACTATTTTGACCGCATTAGGCGGACTGGCGGCCGCAATTGTTTTTCATTTGCCGGTCGATTTTTCCTGGTCTGATAAATCGGGGGCGGGTTTTGGCGCGACCCAGCATTAGTTGTTCAGACATCGCGCATCGAATGTCGGTGCCGGAGAGATCGAATGGAAAACATCCGACAAGCAGTTGAGCGTGCTAAGAGGCGCCAGAACCAGGAAAGCAGCTTTGGTCAGGAACCATCGCTGCAACAAACGAGGTACGTCTTTAGCGATGCCCATGGCAGCACGGAGCGGACAAACGAAGTCGAGCTCGATCCTGCTCACCTCCAAACCGAACGAATAGTCGCCTATGACGGAACAGACCTTCGTTCACGTCCATTTGATATGTTGCGGACCGAGATCTTGCAGTCGATGGACCTCAAGGGCTGGAAAACTCTGGCTATTACGTCGCCCACACCGTGCTGCGGAAAAACTCTTGTTTCGGTGAATCTAGCTCTAAGCATGGCGCGACAATCGGAGCGGCAGGTATTTCTGGCCGACCTGGACCTGCGAAAACCACATGTCGCAAGTTCTTTGGGCCTGAAGTGCAAAGAAGGACTAGCCGGCGTCATTGAGGGACGTATCGAGCTGGCTAGCGCGCTTGTCCGAGCGAAGGTCGGCGGTAGCAGATTAGAAATTCTGCCCACAATGCCAGCTTCAAATTCTTCTGATTTGGTTGGCTCCAGTGCGATGAAGTCGTTACTGCAGAATATCAAAGCCCAAGGGCAATCCCGGATCGTAATCCTCGATCTACCTCCCCTGCTGACGGGTCACGACGTTATTTCGATTCTACCAGAGGTCGATTGCGTATTGCTCGTTGCGGCTGTGGGCACCTCGAAGGTTTCGGAAATTGAGGAATGTAACAAATATCTGCAGGGAACGGACGTGGTTCGGTTTGTGTTGAACAAGGTGCCCGAGTCCGCCACAACGTATGCCTATTATTGACCAAGATTTCCAAAGTCGAACATCATGCAAGGCCGCGTCAGAATCTGTAAATCGCGCTCATAATGCCGTAATTGCTTGTCGCACTGACCGAAGGCGCATTGGACAAGAGGCTTGTATAGCGATACTCCCAACTAAACGACATATTCCGCCAAATGTCGTATCGGAGCGTTGCGTCAAGCACCCAGGAATTATCTAGTCGCGGACTGCCGATGAATTCGATTTGACTATAGCTCAACTGGCAATTCGCAAACCACTGCCGGGAGATCTCATATCCCGTTTGCAACCCGAAAGATGTGGTTTGCGTTGAAGCACTCAACGAAATTTGCTCGGCAGTCAACCCCGGGAGGGTCAGCGCCAGATTCGCCGTCGATGTTTGTGACGATGAATTGGTTTGTGACGATGAATTGTTTATCGTTCTGTCAAACGTTGCTGTGAGCGTCCACTTAGGGGTTGGGTAGTAGGAAAGCGCACCCCCGTAGACTTCACCGGCAGCTGTCGCACCATTGCCGTCGGATCCCTGATATCCAAAATAGACGGAGCCGCGAAACAAGCCGAATTGACGAGTGCCCAGTCCGCCTGTCACTCGGTATGACGTTGTCGACAAAGATGGTGATGATGTAGTCGCGCTGGACGTTGCGTCCGTCACAACGGTTGAGACCGAACCGTTAGAATATGCATAGAACAACGGACTAAGCCAAACAGCAGCCCTTTCCGTAAGTGTCCTGCTGTTGGTATCAGGCTGCAAAGTTTGATTGTCAAAGTCAGTGCGATTAACCGAGCCACTCAGACTTAGGACGCCGCGGTTAAAAATCTTGTCGACCGTAAATGTGCCTGTGTATTGATTGGAGGGGTTTATCTGCAACTGAGTGCTGCTGCCAGGTACGGCGCTGACCTGTCCGATCGGCTGTCCGGTAGGTGAAAGAATCGTACCGTTCGGCAAGACGGTATTGCCATTGGGCAGAACTGTGGTTGTCGGCGCAGCCGTTGGCGTCTGGATTGAATTTTGCAGGCCGGTGTTCCACGTCGTGTGTGCATAGTTGCCATTGACGGTGAAGATCAGATCCCGCATGGCCTCGTACTTTTGGGTAAAGCCTGCCCGCCCGTCGAGGGTGTTGATGTCGTTGTCAGTGGGATAGGCCTGCCGATCAATATTCCCGTAAAGTGTCGTGGTGTGAATGCCGTTGCTCCATACCGCCGTCATACTCGGCGTCACTCCAAATCCCGGCACAGAAATCGGGTTCGTGGGGGCAAAGAATAAATTATCTGAATAAAGGGAATAAAGGCGCAAGGTCGGATAAAGCAACCATCCATCGACCGCAATCGCGTTGGGATCCCTTGCTGGCAGCCTATTTATTGGAACGCCTAGCGGCGGCTCCACCACTTGGGCAAAAGCCTGCGGAATCCATGCCGTCAAAGACAGCGCGCAAATTAGCGGGCGCGCAAATTTTCTCGATAGGACCGAACCCCTGGTGAGCATGGAAAATTGAGACCCACTCATCACGCCTCGAGACTGGGGGAGGACCAGGCCCAGCACCGCCTAGAAATATCTTTCGGGCACTCGAATTAAATCTCCAGGCGCAATCGGTACGGGTTCCGTAAGAGCGTATTCCTTCCACACATCGTCCCCGACGTGCCTTATGAGGACAAACGACCTGCTGGCCCGGTAGGTGAAACCGCCCGCCATTGCGACCGCCGAATGGACGTTGAGGTTGCTCCGAAACGGGTACTCGCCGGGCGTAGTTACCTCGCCTAAAACGTAGAACGGTTTGAATTGGATAACCTCGACTGTGACGTGGGGATCCTGCAGGAACCCACCACCACGATACTTAGCGGCGACGTCACGAGCGAATTCCGATTGCGAGCGCCCGGCAGCCCTGACTGCCCCGATCAACGGCATCGTCACGTAGCCACTTGGATTGATGCCGTATTCACCGGTGAGCGCTTCCTCGCCGTAGACGGTAACCTTTATCTTTTCACCCGGTTGCAAGCGCGAGGCCACCCCTGCCCCCGATATTGAAATCGGTGCTCTCTCGGCCTCGACAGGCCCATAATCGGTATAACAGCCGGCCAGTTGCAATCCGGTCAGCAGGACGACCGCCAATCTTAGGTATTTAACGATCATTGGGTCAGCACCTTCTGTTTCGGATGGCTCTCTAGATCGAAAAAATAATGCCCGATTAAAACCACTGTACCGCCCAATTTCGCCAAACGCTGTATCAGTTAAGTCACAGCCAAAAAATCCCGCACGGGAGAGAGTTGGGCATCGAGATAAAATCGTTTTCAATTTCAATTAGTTAGATCACTACGGTCACCTCATTGATCAAATCATCGCCGGTGCCAGCTTTAAAGTTTAGGCTTCCGATCCAGACTGGACCAACCAAAGCAGCCTGATTGGCCCAGTGCCAAAAGTCCCTGGCCGTCTGGTCATGGGACCCGGTTGTGTGTTTCTGCATTCTTTGGTTGAAAAGGCGTACGCGATCCTGGTGCGGCCCGTTTACCCACAAATCCAAATCTTCGCGATTCAGCGGTGATCTCGGATATTCAGCACAATCATGCAGCCGTTGGTCGTGGAACCAATCCGCGCATTAGCCGGGAGTGCCTGAAATGCTGAACAGCGCGCCACATCTTGAAGGAACCTGCTAGTGGCTAAAGACTATCAAGATGAACTTTGTTAAAGCCAGCGCCTATTAACGTTTGAGAAGAAAAAGCGAATAACAATTATCTGATCGAGCGATCTGAAAGACAAACACGCATTCATGAGACCTCCCATTTACGCCGCAAGACTGGATCTGCCGGACGCTTTCATCTCGACTTTGACGAGTGAGCCGCTGCGCGCTGCTTCTCGCTTCTCGATCAAGTCGTCGTAATGTCAGTACAGTCTGCCGAGTATCCTAGAACTAGAGTACCTCGCGCATGGATATTGGGATCCATTGCAGCACTACTGGCGGCTATCGCATTCCGCGGAGCGCTCGTAGAATTGGTCAAGCGCTGGACGACGCAGGAGGAATATAGCCACGGCTTCTTGATTCCGCTGGTGGCAGCATGGCTTCTTTGGTCACGTCGTGAAACTCTTCTTGCAAGCATCGGTCAGCCAGCATGGAGCGGTCCCCTCCTGATCCTGTTTGCGATGATCATGCACGTTCTAGGGGTGCTAGGTGCGATCTTCATTCTTTCCCAGCTGGCTTTCATTGTCGCTCTGCTCGGAATCATATTGTCGGTCGGAGGATTTCCCCTGCTCCGAACCGCATTTTTCCCAATCATATTCCTGATTTTCGCAATTCCGCTTCCCTACTTTATCGACGCCAATCTGTCGTTACAGCTTCAGCTTGTTTCGTCGCAGTTGGGGGCTTTCTTTATCAGATTGTTTCAAGTCCCGGTCTACCTCGACGGAAATGTGATCGACCTCGGTAGTTACAAGGTGCAGGTCGTCGACGCCTGCAGTGGATTACGCTACCTGTTTCCCCTCCTCAGCTTGAGTTTTCTTGCGGCATATTTGTTTCGCGCGCCGATCTGGCAGCGCGCTTTGGTGCTGCTTTCCAGCATCCCCATCACCATTTTGATGAACGGATTCAGGATCGGCATGGTGGGCGTGACCGTGGACCGATGGGGTCCTAAAATGGCCGACGAAGCGCTGCATTTCTTCGAAGGCTGGATCATATTTGTCGCATCGGCGTGTCTTCTGACCCTGGAAATCTATCTGCTCGCGCGCCTATCGGGCAGACATTTTTTCGAAGCCTTCCGTGTTCCAACCGACGCACCTCCCTTGTCTAGCGAAGCAAACAAGGAACCGAACGGTCGCTTGCCACTTTATACTTCCTTGGTCTTGATCTGCGCGACCGTGCTCACCGGCTTCTTGATCTCTGGCCGGACCGAAATCAATCCGGAGCGCAGCCGCTTTGTGTCATTTCCAGCAACTATTGGGGAATGGCATGGCAACGCCTCTCTGCTCGAGCCTCAGGTTGAACACGACCTGGCCGTGGACGATTACATCTTGTCGGACTACAGCAACGCGGACGGCAAAGCCGTCAATCTGTACGTGGCTTATTACGTCTCGCAGCGAACGGGTGAATCGCCCCACTCGCCGTCGGTTTGCATCCCCGGTAACGGCTGGGCGATAACAAAACTTGAACGAACAAACGATGGCGCCGGGCAGCCACTGAATCGAGCGATTATCGAACGAAACAACTCAAAACAGCTTGTGTACTACTGGTACGAAGAGCGCGGCAGAAGGATCGCAAGCGAATATTGGTCGAAGTGGTACTTGCTTTCCGACGCAATTACCAAGAATAGATCCGATGGGGCGTTGGTCCGCCTGATCACACCCATACTGCCGGGCGAACTTGAGCGTGATGCGGATGGTCGTTTGCAGTTGTTCATGCGCGATCTGCTACCAGGCCTGAGTGGCTACTTGCCATCAGCCGCTGCGTCCGAATCACACCCGTCGAGTGCCGAGCCGAGGACACTGTAAAAACATCATGCTCAAAATATTTGGCAGGTCCCGCCCAACGATACGATCAATCCTTCTTATCTCGTCAGTCCTTCAGCTCGCAGGCTGTGATTCACCCGAAGACCGCGCCAAGAATTATTACGAGCACGGATTGAGGCTACTTTTGCAACACGACAACGCGAAGGCGGCGCTCGAATTCCGAAATGCTGTCAGGCTCAAAGATAATTTCACCGGGGCGTGGAAAGCCCTGGCCGAGATCGACGAGGCCGGCCGCAATTGGCCTGGCCTCATGACGGATCTGCGAAATATTGTGAAGCTTGCCCCGGACGACGTTCCGGCGAAGTTGAAGCTCGGCAAGCTTCTGCTCCTTGCTGGCTCCTCGGACGAAGCCCTCAGATTGGCGAACGCGGCCATCGAGACGGACGATCGCAATGCAGATTTCCACGCGTTCAAAGCAGCCGTTTCCCTCAAACTGAACGATCATACGGAGGCTGCCCGCGAAGCGCAGGCCGCGCTTGAACTCGATTCAACCAATGCTGACGCTTTGATGGTTCTCGCTCTTGATCGGCTGGGCAAGGATGATGCCAAGGGAGCTTTGTCGCTTTTGCTAGCCCCGCAGATAGCTCAGGCAAAGGATCTTGAAAATAATCTAGGTTTTCAATTGCTAAAAATTAGGCTCTTCAAGCAGACAGGAGATGTGAAAGGCGCTGAGGCAACTGTCAAAAAGCTTGTCGAGCAAAATCCGCAGGAAATCGGCTATCGCAAGCTGTTGATCGATCTCTACGTCGAACAACGTCGCACCGACGACGCGGAGAGGGAATTGCGAAACTTGGCGACCGCAAATGCCTCGGATCCGCAAGCCGCGCTCGATCTGGTCCGATTTCTTTACACGATCAAAAAGGCCCCGGCTGGCGCACGGCAGGAACTCAATGCCCGCATCAGCGCGGGCGGAGATGTTTTTCCATATCAGATAGCGTTGGCTGATTTGGATTTTGCTGAGGGCAACTTACCGGACGGCACGCAATTGCTTGAAAAATTAGTCCGTGCTGGCGGTTCACCCGAACATGTACGAACGGCAAGAATTGCGCTGGCTCAAATGTATCTGAGCACGCGAAATTTCGATTCCGCCGAGACGCTGGTGGCCGATATTCTCCGCGATGATCCACACAACGTCTTAGCCCTCAAGCTCCGCGCGTCGGTCCACATCGAACGCGCGCAGCTCGATCCAGCGATTGCCGATCTGCTTGACGCCCTCAACACTCAACCGCGCTCGACCGACCTGATGACGCTGCTGGCAACCGCCTATGAACGTAGCGGCTTTATCGAACTCGCCGATAAGCAGTTCGCGGATGCGACGAGAGCATCCGGTTTCGATACGAATATAGGCCTTGAATACGCTGCCTTCCTACAACGTCGAGGAAGCATTGCTCGCGCGGAGGATATTCTGGCCGAACTCAACAAGCGGCAGCCAAAAACCATCCAGGTTCTGTCGAGGCTGGCCGAAATCAAGTTGGCGCGCCAGAACTGGGCAGGTGCGCAGGAAACCGCCGAGGCGATCCGGCTAATCGGGAACAACAGCGTCACGGCCGATCAGTTTCTTGGCGCGGCGCTCATTGGCCGCAATAAATACGATGAGGCGATCGCGGCGTTCCAAAATGCCTATAACGCCGCTCCTTCCGCCGCGCAGCCGATGAATTCCCTGGTCGGGGCGCTTCTGAAAGCGAATAGGAAAGATCAGGCAATGACTTTCCTGAAATCCGTGCTGGCAAGAGATCCCGGCAACGCGAATGCCCTTGTCCTCATGGGTTCAATACAACTAACAAGCGGCGCAGCCGATCAGGCCCTCAAGAGCTATCTGGCAGCGACCAAGGCGCAGCCGAACGACACGGTCGGCTATCAGGCGTTGGCCGAATTCTACAGAAATCAGAAAAACTTTGACGAAGCGATTAAAGTCGTTCGAACGGGGATCCAGCATCAGCCCGATAACGTGGCTTTGCACATGGTTTTGGCCAGCATCTTCGAGCGGAATGAAGACTATGACGCGGCCATATCGGAATATAATTTGATACTCGACAAACAGCCAGGCAACTTGGTTGCCGCCAATAATCTGGCGAGCTTGCTGCTAGACCGCCGCACCGACAAACAAAGCCTAAAAAGGGCCCAGTCACTCGCTGCGGGTTTGCGGAAATCGCAGATACCGCAGTTCAAGGATACCCTCGGTTGGGCCAGTTATCGTCAAGGCGACTACAGGACCGCAGTTTCGCTTTCGGAAGAGGCAGCCGCCGCCCTGCCCGACCAAGCGGTAATAAGATACCATCTTGCGATGAGCTACATCTCCGTTAGCGAGCTTGGCAAGGCATCCGAACAGCTCCAGACGGCTTTGGATTTGAGGCCCAATAACGAACTGGCGGAGCAGATACGTAGCGCCCTGAAGAAGACAGGATCGTAATTGGACCTCGTTAAAAGCCAGCTAAGGCGGCTCGTTTCCGGTGCTGCCGCGTTATTTAATTGTTACCCGAGACCAAGCGGTGACTGGCGGCTCAGAAAAGAAAGCATTTAATATCGGTACTTTTCCCTCAGCGATAGGTTGACCAGCCGACGGACGCATTGTAACCTTTTTATTGGAAGAACTAGGCTTTTCGGCATCCAAGGATAAGCAGACAAATGAAGAAATTGGGTCTTGCAGTCGCAATCCTTGGGCTTCTCGTCGGCGCGACGTCGCAGCCTGCCAAGGCATCAACTTACGACGTGACTTTCACCGGAAGCGTATTCGACGTTTTTGCCAACATCAATGTAGCTAGCGGTAACAACGTGACCTCGATGTCGGGCACAGTGGTCGGCGTTAACGGCGCACCTATCAGCATGTCTTTGGTGCCGCTGAACACCCAGCCAGCTTGGATCTATGACAACAAATTCAACGCCGCCGGAAATCCGTATTTTAGCAATCCGGGCATCCTTTTCACAGCTGGTAGCTGGATTTATAATCTTTATTCGGTAACGACTGGGTCCTCGACTGTTTACTACCTATCGACGGAAAATCCGAACGGCAGCTACTACAATCCGGGCGACTTGGGCACATTGAGAGTCTCCCAGACTCCAATTCCAGCGCCCTTCGTATTGCTGGGCTCGGTACTTGCTGCCGGCGGTCTTATTCTCCGTCGCCGCAGGCAGAATAACAGCTCCACGGCTTTGACTGGGTCTTTCGCGGCTTAGCTCGATATTGCCGCACGTCACCGTTGTAGCCCGGACGTCGCGTATCGCCGAGTCCTTGCGGTTTGTGCGCCTCATCAGCCGCCAACGAAAACGCAGGCTCTGCTTCAAGCGAGCACGTCCCATTCGGGGCGCGGAAAAAATCGAAGTCGTCGGGAAAAAAGTCTGCTCATCGAAAGATGCGCCATGGCGCAGGCGACCTGCCCTACATTTCGGACCAATATTAGCCTAAGATGATTCCCCTCCGCTAAATTCGGGCGGTTTGGACAGCCGCGAGAAGCCGCTACAGACGCGGCATAGGGGGAGAGGATGAAGGGGATTCATTCGGCGCCTACAGCGAGAGATGCCGGAAATCGCCCGGCCGAGGTTCTCGACAACCGAGTGAATATGCGCGCCGTGCTGGCGGTTACGCTTTTATTGATTTCTGGCGGCGCGTTCGGGCAGACGACCCGCACGAGTCCTTCTGCCTCTTCGACTACCAAAACCATTCCATCTTCGTCTTCGACCAGCCCTAATAGTCCTTGTGACCCCACCAACCCAACCAGTCCTTGTTACTCCGCGAACGCTCCCCGAAATCCGTGTTTCTCTGCGGTCGCGCCCGACGAACCCTGTTCCACGACAATCACGCCTAACACCCCTATTTTGCCAGCGCCGGCACCGCCAGCGGCTACCACGACATCGTCGGCGACTGACCGTGCCTTCACCGCAGATCAGGCGAAGTCACGAATTGAGGCGCAAGGGTATCCAGGCGTTTCTGGGCTACGAAAAGATGCAGAGGGAATTTGGCGAGGCAAAGCAATGAAGGATGGATCGATTGTGAGTGTGACGCTCGACCTGGATGGCAACGTTACCGCCAAATAACTTGGCCGGCGCATTCGCCCGACTTTTCGTCGTCTTGATGATTGCCCTTTTGTCGATGAGCGCATCAGTCGTAGCGCGCGAGACCCGCAGTGTTTGCGGCGGCCAACGGAGCGACGTCTGAGCCGCGCCCAATGAGTTCGACAGTTCTGGTTCCGGTGCAGCGAAAAATATGCGCTGATCTTGTGTCAGCTGATTTAAACCAAAAAATGGAACCGAATTCCAAAAATAGCAGCGGATATTAAATTGAAAGAATAAATCTCCTATTGACCAGAGGTGTTTTCTAAGCGATTTTACGCAATACCTGTGGTTGAGGAATCGACAATGAATAGACCACTCTACGCATCCCTGATTGCGGCTACCGTTCTACTGGGCGCACAGGTTCCCGTGGCCGTTCAGGCGTCGACCTTGACGTATGACGTGACGCTTACTGCACTTATTGGGCTAGAAGGCGGAGGCGGTTCCTTTTCGATATCCGTGCCTTCGAATGGCTCCGGCGTGTTGACTGACAACCATGGTCTCACATCGATGAACGTCGACGTTGGCCCCGCAGCGTTCGGAATAACCGATTCGGCGGTCTCATATACCTACGTGGGATCGACCTTGGTTTTGACCGGCATTTCCGGCACGATCTCCCCTTTCAACCTGTTCAGCATCACGTTCGGCAGCGGCGGTGTGTATAATTTTACGGATTCCGCAAACTCCAGTTTGAATTCGCTTGGCCTGGTCTCGATTTCCCAAGTGTCCCAGACGCCGCTTCCGACTTCCCTTCCGCTGCTAGCGACCGGCCTCGGCGCTCTCGCCATGTTCGGCTGGTGGAGGAAGCGTAAGGTCGGATCGTCTCTGGCAGCCTAGACCTCATCCAGTTGAGATTTTGGCGTCTATGTGGGGGCAGGCAGCGGCGCCCGTCCGATCTTAGCGATTCCTATGATTAGCCTCGATGCGCTGGGCAGACTTGGCATATGTCATCCGTCGCGGGTCGCTTTCTGGCCCACTTGAAGGTTGGGCAAGCAGCTACAATCGGATCGATCCATCCAGTATGCGTCGATAGATCGCCTTATCGATCTGCCTATAAGCTCCGGATTTTGGATCCCTAAAAAACAGCGGGTCGTTCACGACGCTGGGGTCGAATCCCTCGCGAGCCAATTTCTGCTTCTTTTGCTTGAAGGTTTCGGTGGTATCGAGCGCTGCGCAGATGCGCAGGAAAAGCGGATGGGCATAGGCCGGCAATTGGCGTGACATGTGATCCCGGAAGCCATCGAAGTCGAAACGATCGTCGACCACGACCGCTGCCATTCCGGCGCGGCCATCGGCGCCTGCAATGCTCACCCCATAGATCGCCGCGTCTACGACCCCATCGCAATCCAAAACCGCCTTACTGACTTCGGACGTTGCGACATTCTCGCCCTTCCAGCGGAAAGTATCGCCTGTCCGGTCGACAAAATAGAAAAAACCGGCCTCATCGCGCCGCATCAAATCGCCGGTGCGAAACCAGGCGTCACCGGGCGCCACCACATCGCGCAGGATCTTCTTTTCAGTTTCGGTCGCGTCAGTATAGCCCTCAAAGCGGCCACCGCCGCTGTCGGCTGTGCCGATCCGGCCAATTGCCTCACCAGTCTCTCCGCGGCCGCAAGCAATGCAAAGGCCGTCTTCGCCGCGCATCGGAATGCCGGTCTCCGTATCCACATGAATAATCGCCGCCGGGAAGCGATGAGCCAAGAGTGGCGGAATTCGGCCAATCGCACCGGGCTTTCCCTCGACATTGTAAAGCGAGAAATTGCCTTCGGTGGCCGCATAAAATTCAAGTATTTGGGGAATCGCGAAACGCGACTGAAAGGCCTCCCAAATATCACCGCTCAGTCCATTCCCGCAAGCCAGCCTAAGCCGATGCTTGGATTGGTATTCCGAAACGGGTCCTTTCAGAAGAAAGCGGCAGAGCTCTCCGATATACTGGAATAGCGTACAATCCCAGCGCACGATATCCTGCCAAA
>Ga0207049_1001_pt1 | contig 68115 bp, 56 predicted proteins | sample Alteio_BWMinCont_63_FD_153305 | JGI IMG/M metagenome (GOLD analysis project Ga0207049, IMG submission 153305) | Enriched cells from forest soil in Barre Woods Harvard Forest LTER site, Petersham, Massachusetts, United States -... | ecosystem: Environmental > Terrestrial > Soil > Temperate forest >... | reverse complement strand
AAGGGATCTCCTTTTCCACCGCTTCGCGCTGTTCCTTGATCGGCTTTAATTCTCCGCCAAACTTAAGGAAGGGGGCAGCAAGAAACTCCGCGACTACTATCTTGCGGAGGTTTATGCCGGAACGGAGTCTTCGCTGACCAGTTTACGCGGAGAATTAAAGCCGATCAAGGAACAGCGCGAAGCGGTGGAAAAGGAGATCCCTTCGACGATGGTCTCCAAAGAATTGGAGAAGCCGCGCCCGACCTGGATATTGGTTCGCGGTCAATACGACAAGCACGGCCCCGAGGTGGGCCCGGGGGTTCCGGGGGTGCTGCCGCCGCTGCCTGCCTCTGAGGCTACCAACCGGTTAACTTTCGCCCGCTGGCTGGTCGAACCCGGACATCCGCTCACCGCGCGGGTCACGGTTAATCGTTTCTGGCAGCATTTCTTTGGAACGGGGATTGTGAAAACCGCCGAGGACTTTGGAACGAAAGGTGAGTGGCCTTCGCATCCCGAGCTGCTGGACTGGCTGGCGACCGAGTTCACCAAATCAGGCTGGGATGTGAAGCACATGGTACGGCTGATGGTGACCTCGGCAGCCTACCGTCAGGATTCGCGGGTCACTCCCCAGTTGCGCGATTTAGACCCAGAGAACCGTTTGCTCGCCCATGGACCGCGGCACCGGCTGGATGCGGAGGAATTGCGGGATTATGCACTGGATGTGAGCGGGCTACTGAACCCGGCTATAGGAGGCCGGGGCGTGCGCTCTTATCAACCGTCGGGGATTTGGGAAGCGGTGGGCTATACGACCAGCAACACCGCAAAATATACCCAGGACCACGGCGATGCGCTGTACCGCCGCAGCCTGTATATTTTTTGGAAGCGAACCGCCGCGCCGCCGGAGATGACCACGTTCGACGCTCCTTCGCGCGAGAAATGCTGGGCCCGCCGCGAACGCACCAATACACCCCTGCAGGCGCTGTTGACGATGAACGACCCGCAATACTTCGAAGCGGCGCGACAGCTAGGCTACCGGCTGTTGCGAGAGGGAGGCTCGAAGGATGCCGACCGTCTTCGCTACGGCTTCCGCATGGTCACTGCCCGAGCGCCGACCGAGCAGGAAACCGCCATCCTGGAAGAAACCCTGGCCAGCCAGCGCGCCCGTTATGACTCCCAACCCGACGCGGCGAAAAAACTGCTATCAGTGGGCGAATCCCCGGTGCCAACCGACGTGACGGCCCCTGAACTGGCGGCCTACACGATGATGGCAAACTTGCTCCTGAATCTGGATGAGTCAGTGACGCTGAATTAAAGGATGTAAACGATTAAATGAAGCCTTCAGACCTTTACTGGCAACGACAGACACGGCGGGCTTTTTTCAAGTCCACTGGCCTGGCGGCTGGCCGCATTGCCCTCGGTTCATTGATGTTCCCGGAAATGTTTCGCGCGACAGCCGCCGAGGCCAAAGTGGTTGGAGCGCATCCTCCCTTGCCTGGCTTGCCCCATTTCGCGCCCAAGGCACGCCGGCTGATTTACCTTTTCATGAACGGCGCCCCGTCCCAGATCGACTTGTGGGACCATAAGCCGAAGCTGGCGGAGATGTTTGATGCCGACCTGCCGGATTCGATTCGCAACGGCCAGCGGCTCACAACCATGACGTCGGGCCAGAAGCGTTTTCCCGTTGCTCCGTCGATCTACAAGTTTGCGCCGCATGGCCAGTGCGGAACGCTGGTCAGCGAACTGTTGCCCCATACGGCGCAGATCGTGGATGAAATTGCCGTGATCCGCTCCGTGTATACGGAAGCCATCAATCATGACCCGGCCTCGACGTACATCCTCACCGGCAACCAGATTCCCGGGAAGCCCAGCATTGGGGCCTGGCTTTCCTACGGCTTGGGAAGCGAAGCGGACGACTTGCCCGCATTTGTGGTAATGACTCCGCGCTGGTCCGCCAAACGCGATGCCCAGGCGCTGTATCAACGTCTCTGGGGCGCGGGCTTCCTGCCCTCGCGTCACCAGGGAGTCGCACTGCGCGCCAGCGGTGATCCCGTCCTGTACCTGAACAACCCGCCGGGAGTCGATCCCGGCGCCCGTCGGACGATGTTGGATGGTTTAGGCAAGCTCAACCAGCTCGCTTTCGGCCGCAGCGGCGATCCGGAAGTTGAGACCCGCATTGCCCAGTACGAGATGGCGTTCAAGATGCAGACGTCGATTCCGGAACTTGTGGATATTTCACATGAGCCTCAATCCGTGCTGGATATGTATGGACCTGAGGTCAAGCAACCGGGGACCTTCGCCGCGAGCGCGCTGCTCGCGCGAAGGCTCATCGAGCGCGGCGTGCGCGTGGTGCAGTTGTTGCATCGTGAGTGGGATCACCATGGCGATTTGCCGCGCGATCTGCCGTTGCAATGCCGCGATGTGGACCAGGCTTGCAAGGCTTTGATTTTGGACCTCAAGCAACGGGGGCTGCTGGATGAAACGCTGGTGGTCTGGGGCGGCGAGTTCGGCCGGACCGTGTATTGCCAGGGCGAGCTGCGGCATGATAATTACGGACGCGATCATCATCCGCGCTGTTATACGATGTGGATGGCAGGCGGTGGTGTCAAAGGCGGAGTGGTATATGGCGAAACGGACGATTTCAGCTATAATATCGTCCGTGACCCCGTGCATATCCGCGATATCAATGCGACGATTCTCCACCAGATGGGCGTTGATCAAAATCGCCTGACCTACACTTTTCAGGGCCTGGACCAAAAGCTGGTTGGCACCGAAGCTCCCGCCAACCCGGTGAAAGGCATTCTGGCGTGAGCGGGCCGCCGGAAATGGCATTATTTTTTGGCCGCCTGCACCCGTTGCTGGTGCATTTGCCGATTGGGTTGATCCTGCTGCTGGCGATCCTCGAACTGCTGGCCCGATCGCCTCGTTTTAAACACGCCAATGCCAACTCGGGACTGATCCTTGCGCTGGTTGTCCCTGCCTCGATGGTGGCGGTATTGTGCGGGTGGTTGCTCTCGCTGGGCGGCGGTTATCAAGACCGGCTGCTGCAACTGCACAAATGGACCGGGATTGGCACGGCCGCAGCGTGCGCGCTCGCCGGGCTGCTTTATTCGCTGGACCTCAAAAAAGCTTACCGCTTTTGCCTCTTTGCCAGCGTGGGCGTGCTGATGGTCGCCAGCCATTTTGGCGGATCGCTCACTCATGGCAGCGATTACCTGACAAAGTATGCTCCGGGGCCACTGCGTCGCTGGCTGGGGGGCGCACCAGCGACAGCGCCGACGATCGCGGTTGCCAAGACCAGAGATGTGGCCAATCTGCAGGCGTTCAATGATGTCATTCAACCTCTGCTTCAGAAGGATTGTGTCTCATGCCATGGCCCTGAGAAATCCAAGGGCAAATTGCGACTGGATTCGCTGGCGGGAGTGTTGAAGGGCGGCGATTCCGGACCGGCGATCCTGGCCAGCAAAACCGCGGACAGCCCGCTGCTCAAACGCGTTCGACTGCCGGCAGGCAACGAGGATCACATGCCGCCGGACGGGAAACCGCAGCCGGACTCAGATGAAATCAGCCTTTTGGAATGGTGGATTGGCGCCGGTGCTCCGGGTGATAAAAAGATGGTCGAACTGAAGGTGCCTCCCCCGATCCGGCGCATCCTGGACACCCGTTTTGGTCCTACCCCGATCGTGGCGAAGGTGACGCCGCCCAAGCCGTTGAAGGAGATCCTTCCCGAGGCGGCTAATCTGGGGGACGCGTTGAAAATCGTGATCACTCCGCTTTCGCCGAACGACCCTTGGCTGCAATGCAACGCGAGCATGCTCGGGACGAACTTCAGCGACGCCGAGCTGCAACGTTTATTACCACTGGGCGCGAACCTCCGCTGGCTGGACGTGGCCGGCACTCGCGTTACCGATGCCGGGCTTGCCTACCTGGCCGCGATGCCGAATCTGCAGCGGCTGCACCTGGAGCGGACCGGGGTGAGCGATGCCGGACTGGTAAGGCTCACGGGCCTGGGACAGCTGCAGTACCTGGATCTTTATGGAACTCGAGTCACGGATGTTGGTCTCGGGACTTTGGAGAGATTGCCGCAGCTCAAGCAGCTTTATGTTTGGGAGACAGCAGTTACACCCGTCGCGGCGGACGCCTTCGTCGATGCGCGAACGGACAAAAGCCAGGTCCAGCGCTGGCAGGATCAAATCGAGCAGCTGCAATCCCAGATCCGCGATTCTCGTGTCGCCGTTGAGCTAGGCACCGCGACTGTCCCCGCCGCTCAGGCCAGCGCAACCCCCATCAACACGCAATGTCCGGTTTCGGGAAAGCCGATCGATGGTTCCAAGACCACGGTCTACGAGGGCAGCGTGGTGGCTTTTTGTTGCGATGACTGCAAGGCTGAGTTCGAGAAGGCCCCGGCGCGTTTCCAGGCTAAACTCGGCAAGCTCATGCCGAAGGATTCAACCACAACCAAATGAACCGACGTCGATTCCTCAACACGAGCGCCTCGCTGGCCGCGATGACGTTCACGGCACATGGCCATTCCCATCATCATGTGAACGAAGCGCCGTTTGAAACGGCCACGAACGCGACACCCGACACCGGGCCGGTCATTAGCGGCAGCGGCGATTTCCGCTATGAGTATGTGCCGGACAAGCTGGTGCTGCCCCCGGAAGTGCAGATGAAAAACGGGCATGGGCTTTGCCTGGACACGATGGGCAATATCTATTTCACGTTCGAGCCGGAGAAGGTCGAGACGCAGACGCGGTCCCTCGTTCGTTTTGCGCCGGATGGCACCGGCGCGAGTTTGCTTGGCGCTGACAATGCGCTGGCGCACGGTGTGCCGCACGGGCTGAATATTCAGATGGATAAGAACGGACAGGCCGTGCTGTATCACGCGAACAATGACGCGACCGTGCATAAGACAACGCTCGACGGCAGCATCCTTTGGACGCAAAAATGGACGACGCAGATGGGCAACTACAAACCGACAGATGCGGTGGCCGCCCCGGCGGGAGACCGGTTGCTCGTAGCGGACGGGTACGGCAGCAGCATGATTCACGCGCTCAAGACGGTCGACGGTGTGTATGCCGGCAAATCCTGGGGCGGGCTTGGCTCGGCACATGGTGAATTGAACTGTCCGCATGGAATCACTTTTGATCCTCGCAAACAGCTCTTGTTGACGGCCGACCGCGGCAACAAGCGCCTCGAGTATTTCACACTGAGCGGGTTTTACCATAGCACCATTGAGGCCAAGGAAATCACGGCGCCCTGCAACGCGGATATCCGCGGGGATCATGTATTGGTGCCGGACCTGGATGGCCCGTTGATCATTCTCGACAAAGACAATAAAGTGGTGTCGGTGATCGAAGTGGGCAAACTTTTGGGCGCGCGCGGTTTCCGGCACCCCCACGATGCCGTGTGGCTCGCCAACGGAGACATCGCCGTCTGCACCTGGAATCCCGGACGCCTAGGCTATTGGAGGCGGCTAACCTGAAACACACCTGAGACGCGGGTTAAATACTCTATATCATCTCTGGAGGCACGGGTCATAATCACCTGTTAAACCATCAAATGAAGAAGGCTGAACGGGCAGCATCGTGCTGCTAATCTGAAGCACCAAGTATGTCTGCCAGTGCATTGGGCGCGCGCCAGCGCGAGGGAGTGATAAAACGGCTGCGCCGGCGTGCCGCGGTTCCGGGAGCCCGAACGCCGCACATGGTGCGGCTTTCGGAATACCATTCGACGGAATCGGCGCAATGCTCAGTTGTGGACCTGGGCGATTCCGCGCGGGTGAGTCTGATACTCACTCCGCAAGGGCGAGGGTCCTTCAGGGAACAGGCTTGCGAGCTGCTATCCACACTGCAAGCCATCCTGAGCCGGCAAGGGCGGTCCATGACGGTTACTTGTCAGACGGTATTCCTTCGGCACGCTGCGGACGTAGCCGAATGCCAGCGGATCTTCTCGGACCATTTTGGCACGGCTGTGCCGGTCACCAACTATGTCTTGCAGCCTCCGTGTTGCGGGGCGGCGGTTTCGCTCGAGGCGTGGGCGATCGGTGGTGCGGATGTCCGCATTGAGCGATTCGGTCCGCATGGGCTCGCCGTCAGCTATGACAGTATGCGTTGGGTGTATTGCGCCGGTGTTAAGCCGGAGGCCGGGGCCAAGGGGGTGTATCGGCAGATGATGTCGACGATGGAGCGGATGGGAGCAGTGCTGGCAATGGCGGGGAGCGATTTCGAGCACGTGGTACGAACCTGGTTTTACCTGGGTGGCATCACCGAAGCAGAGGGCGGCGCGCAACGCTACATGGAGATGAACCGTGCTCGCGCCGACTTTTATCGCGAGCTCCGTTTCGGATCACATTCGCCGAAATCCGGATTGTTACCTGGCGGCTACCCGGCCAGCACGGGAATTGGCACGGGCGGCGCAGGCCTGGTCGCCGGCTGTTTGTCGCTCCAAACCCAAAGGAAAGATGCTTTGCTGGTGCACCTGGAAAACCCGCAACAGACCCCCGCATTCGCGTACCACTCTCGTTATTCCCCCAAAAGTCCCAAGTTTTCCCGCGGGACAGCGCTCGTGCTGGGTGACTACCTGACGACGTGGATATCCGGCACGGCCAGCATCGTGAACTCCGAGAGCTGTCATCCCGAAGACATCGAAAAGCAAACGGAGCAAACCATTGAGAATATCGAGCGGCTGATTTCCGTGGACAGCTTCGTCGAACAGGGCGTGCAGGGAACGGCAGCCTGCCTGGAAGACTTTGCCAAGATTCGGGTGTATTTAAAACGCCTTGAACATTTCGCGAAATGCAAAGCGATTTGTGAACGGCGTTTCGGATCGGTCCCCGCGATTTATGCGGTAGCTGACGTTTGCCGGCCGGAACTTCTGGTAGAAATCGAAGGGGTCGCTTTCTCCCGATTTAAAGGTGGAAACTCTTAGCCGAGCGGCGAGGCCGTCTTAAATCACGGTTCCGTGGGGAACCACGCCGCTCTTGGGAATGATGACGAGACCATCACGGATATAGTAGAGCGGATGGTCCACCTTGTCGGGCTTGCCAGCCGGGGAAATGACGACGTTGTCTCCGACCCGGGCATTCTTGTCCAGGATAGTGTTTTCGATGCGGCAATTGGAGCCGACCCCCAGCGGCGGTTTGCCGGATTTTTCGTTATCCCGGATGGACTCAAGTGATTCGTAATAATCGCTGCCCAGCAGGATCGTGCGGTTGAGGGACGTGCCCGGTCCGACGATGGAGCGCAGGCCGATGATGCTATGCGTGACGTTTGCGCGATTGATGATGCAGCCGTCCGAGATGACCGCGTGATCCACCTGGGCGCCGTTGATTTTCGAGCCGGGCAGAAAACGCGGCCGGCTGAAGATGGGCGCGCTCATGTCGAAAAAGTTGAAGCGGGGCAGCTCGTTGGTCAGGTCGATATTGGCGTCAAAGAAGGCGCGGATAGTGCCGATGTCTTCCCAGTAACCCTGAAATACGTAGGAGTAGACCTGCAGCTCATTGATCGACTGGGGGATGATGTGTTTGCCGAAGTCGGTGAGCGTGTTTTCCAGCAGCCGGAAAATGACCTCGCGGCTGAACACGTAAATGCCCATGGAAGCGAGGAACAGCTCGGCATCGCTGTGGATATTGAGCCGCGGATACCACGCGCGGTCCAGGCGCAACGTATCCTGCACCGCGGGGTCGGAGGGCTTCTCGACGAACCGCGTGATGCGGCGGTTGGCATCCATCTGCATGATGCCGAGGCCCGGGACTTCGGGCCGCGTTACCGGAATGGTTGCGATTGAGATGTCGGCGCCGGTTTCGACATGCTGATCGATGATGTTCCGAAAATCCATGCGGTACAACTGATCCCCGCTGAGGATGAGCAAGTAATCCCAATCGTGGTTCTGGAAGTGGATCTTGTTTTTCCGGACGGCATCGGCCGTGCCCTGGTACCAGGAGGTATCGGCGAAGGTTTGCTCGGCGGCGAGGATTTCGACGAAGCCGCCGGAGAAGTGATCGAATTTGTAGGATTGGGAAATGTGGCGGTGCAGGGAGGCGGAGTTGAACTGGGTGAGCACGTAGATGCGGCGCAGGCTGGAATTGATGCAATTGGAGATGGGGATATCGACGAGCCGATATTTGCCGGCGAGCGGCACGGCGGGCTTGGCCCGCTCTTTGGTCAGGGGGAAAAGACGCGTGCCCTGACCTCCGCCCATGATGACAGAAAGGACGTTACTGGTATTGACTGACTGGCGGCCGCTTTGTGACATAGCTGAGCCTTTGCTTTCCTTCGGCTGGGGCTGACTATATCGGCATCGGCCCGAAATCTGCAAGTGTTATGCGGTCGTCTGAAGCACAGCGGCGAAGCGCTAGCCAGGAATCGACGCGGATCGCGAGGTTATGGGTTTACCAGCGGCCTGGAATGGTGCAGTAGAATTTTAGGTGCAGAAAGCTGCAGATCTAGAAACTCGTCGCGCATGGCCCCCGGAATTTTTTCGAGACTACTGGTAGGAACGCTGCGTCTGGACTTCTGATTTTCAGTCCGAATAGGTCCGAATGCGGCGGGTGCTTTTGGCCTAGCTTGATTTACCTTGAATCGCTTTGAAATGGCTGGATTTATGGTGATTCCTCCCTGAGTTAGGTGGCGAAGCCGCGGGGCGACGGAGGGGGGAGGGTACCTTGGGGTAAATTGGCCGTCCCATCGTCCCAAGGCCGGTAAACACGGGCGATTCTCACTCTTGCAACCGTCCCACGTCCGTCCCACACCGTCCCAGCCGTCCCACTTTCAAAGGAGTTGGGCCTCACGCTAAGGTCGCAAAGCTGATTTTGACCACAGATGGGACCGGATGGACGCAGATAAGGATGGGTCTGGGGAGAGGCATCTTTGGGGCGCGGCCGGAACAGGCCTCACGCCAAGGCCGCAAAGGCCGCGAAGAACAAGGCCCGGGAGGACCATCTGTTCCAGTCGGTTTTGTGGAAGGAGCCTCTCGTCATCAAAAGCCGCGTCCCACTTCGCTGCGATCGGCACCTTCCCGTAGGTCTGCAAGACTCGTGATATCAATTCGGCTTGGGAGTTGAGGTGTCGAATTCAGCTCGCACAACGCTCACAACCCGCGCGTGGGAGTCGTCCTCTCCGGAAGAGAGTATCGTAAGACGGACCGTTGTGCCCACGGGGCCTCGAATCAACGCAACCGTTTGTGCGAGCTTCCCCAATTGCACGGGGACCGCGGACCCTTCTTCCTGAGCCACGGCTATGATTCGGTCGCCCACATGGATGTCCTTTTGGGCAGCAGCGGGTGAACCCGGGACTACGCTTTTGATAACGAGGCTTTGTCCTTCTGCGTTCAGGACGACACCGATGCCGGACAGTTTACCGTCAGGCTCTTCGCTGAGCTGCACACCCGGTTTCGATTCCACTGCTTCCGACCCGCCGGAAGCAAACTTGGCCTGTGCATCAAGGACAAAGTGTTGAAGGATCGTCGCATTGGCGAATTGGATTCGATACCGATAGCTGCGCTGTCCGTTGTCGTCGCTGCGATCCACCAGGGTCATTGAGACAAAATCACCGAGCCGCTTCAAATCGGCCTGGATTTGTTTTTGCAACGGAGCAATCCCTTTCCAAGCTTCAACGGTGTAATCATCGGCGCGCGATTTGCCGTCAGCAGCGTCCTGAATCATGGAGCGCAGGTGGGTCGTGACCTCAGGTTCTTTGTCAGGAATCGGTTTGAACTCGTCCATCGGAAACCGCTTCATGTTGAGCGGCAAAGGGCGGGGCGCCTCAGCCCGTTGCTCAATGATTTGGGGCATATCATAGTAATGACCTCCCCGCTTGAGCTCGACAGCGAGGCTGAATTTCACTTCGTCATCGCGGTCGGGAAACGGATATAAAAAGATCTCTGCGGTCTTCAGGTCATAAACATTGGAATATTTGGTGGCGTATTGACCCCGCTGCCGGCAGTCGCGCAAGATTCTGAAGCCATTGGCCACGGTGGTTTCCGGATGTCTTTCAAGCGCCGCATCGAGGGTTTGATGCCCAAAACCAAACCCTCGACACTGGTTTTCATCCTCGACCTGTAATTTGCCGTCCCTGGCGCCAATGATAACGGAAGCGCCCGTTCTGTCCGCCACAAGAATCCTGGCGCGCGAGAAGCCCGGCTCCTGATGATTCCGGTAAAAAGCGACGGCGTCATTGACCGTTTTGCAGGTCTCGAGCATTCGCTGGCTAGAGTTTCCCCGGGCGTTCGGAAGATTTGGGTCCGGCGCCCATTTTTCGTTGTATCCCGCCACCCAATCGTAAGCGAGGCCTTCGGTGTTCATCCCGCCCTGCGCCCAGCCATTGTCAAAGCCAACGTAGACAGCGCCGTAATACCCGTCACCGGGTGGCAGGAACCAGATCCTGGTCTTAGGGTCCGACCAATCTTCATTGTTACAAAACAATGCGCGGTTGGTATCGGTCAGCACGAAGATTGTGCAGGCGTAACCTGGCCCGAAGGTGAAGGAAAGAAATGCCAGAATGAAGGCCAATTCCTGCGATAGAATGGCGGCCCCCGATGCAAGCTTGAGTTTCATGGTTCAGTTTAACCGCTGGACGGACGGCAAGAACTGAACCACGCCGAGCCGTGGACGTCAACGCACATCTGAAATCCAACTTGTGGTCGATCTGACCCCGAGTGGTCAGGGACCGTCCGCATGGAAGCCACCTCACACCCCCAGACTTGTTACTACCAATCCAAACGCATTACTGGTTACGGATTTTGCTTAACGTCTCAGTTGCTCGTTTCGCGATTTTCGGGTCCGGATCTCGGGTGAGGACGCGGACGGCACTTTCAGCTGCTCGCGCATCCGCGCCGATTTCTACCAGAGCATTCAACGCAGCCGGAAGGATTTCGGCATAGTAATAGGACTGATGCTTATTTCGGTCGAGCGCTTCGGTCAAAATCGGCACGACCACATCGGCCCGTTTGTTCTTCCGCCAGTAAACTGTTGCGGCGTAAACGCGAATACCCACGTCCTTATCGCGGACAAGTTCGTCCAGGTTGATTGCGTCCAGGGGGTATCTTTCCGACACCTGGGTCAGAAGTTGCGCCGCCTGAAGTCGATAGTAATCCTCTTCCTGGTGCAAACCCGTGGTGCAAACGTCAACGCATTTGTCGCGTGGAAAGCCAAGCTGCATCATCGAGGGAAGCAACGGCATCCGGATAAAGATACGGCCCGACTTTTCGCAAAAGGATTCCAGCAAAGTCAGCATCTTTGCATTTTGAACTTCGTCCAGCTTCATTCTGGAAAACAGGGCTGCGCTTTTCATGAACAACTGTTCAGTGGCGTCTATTCCCTGTCCTCCGCTCCCGCCGCCGATCGGAGGTGAGATCGGCGTGAGAAGTTGCTGTTCCAGGACCTGAGCGACGCGATCGGCGACCGGGCGGGAACCTTTCTCGATTTGCCATAACGAAACCCACGCCGTGACCGTAGTTAAAGCATCGAAAGCATCGGTCGAATTTGTCGCGAGATTCTTTAGTCCGGAAATTACGGCCGGCGTAGCAACACCGAGATTCCCAAGAGTCTCCGCGGCATACCGGGGAATGGAAGGGGATGTATCCGTTAAGGCACTCGTCAATGCCTTTAACGTTCGATCCGAAGGCGGTTTAACATTGCCTAGCGCCATTATGATTTGAGATCGGCCGAAGCCTGCGATTCCTTTCTCGAGGACATCGTCGAGTTGTTCGCAAGCTTCAGCATCTATCCCTACCGCCCAAAGGGCCATTGAGCCGCCGTTTACGTCGCCTGGATCTTTGCTTGCGATAACTTTTATCAGTTCCGGCACCGCTGATTTTCCAGCCGGCCCCAGCGTTTGCAGAACCTGGCAAGCCGCCCAGCGTCGCTCGGTTAACTTTTTCGGGTCCGGAATGTATGGATAGAATCTGGTGACACCCGGCCATTTGCTCTTTAGCCACAAAAGAAATTGGGTAAATGGCCTGTCCTTTTCTCTTAACACTCCGCGCAGTGAAGGAACTGCGGCCTTCCCAAGCTGCCGGATCTTTACCATTTCCGGATGCGACCATCGCTCCGAGATGCTGACCGCAGCGAGCTTATCCAGCGCGGAATGGAGCGGATTGACTGTGGTTTGCTGGAGTAAAAGCAGGCCTCCGACCGGAAGCAAGACGATCAGCAAAACCAGCCAGAATGGGCCAGATTGGAACCAACGTCTCATTGAATGTCTGCACAATGGCTTTTCGAAGGGGGAATTTCAACTGTCTCGTGGTGCAATTGGGAGCGCGTCGGTTTCTTAGACCGAAGGACTCGGAGGAAAACCGTGCACCGCAGCCGCTACCCCCTGCCGCCCACCAAACCGCGACAACCTCAACCACTGGGTCTGGAAACGTGGACAAGCCAAATCTGACTTATTTGTGCGGCGGGGAGGCAGGTTGACGCGATTCGTTAAAGAGCTGAAACAAATGATCCGGACGCACAACGACGAATCGGTTGGTGTCCAGCGACTCGGCCAGTTGCAGCAGCCCTGAGGGCTTCACGCGCCAGGCATTTCCCTGCACGGCCAGAAACTTTGGTTCAGAGCCATTCCAATTCGCCGCCTCTCGCTCGATTCCAGACCGAAGCTGTTCCGCACTGGCGGCGTAATTGGCTTTGCCAACGAGGCCGATCATGGGCAGGTCGCCGTAAACTTTGGCCTGGGCTCCACCTTCATGGGAAATCAGGCCCAACAACGCCGGGCAATTCGTTGCAAAGGAATTTCCGATGCTATCGTCCACGCGCAGCCAAACGGTGATGATCCGAATGCCGCTGCGTTCCAGGTACGGATTAGTCAGCTTTGTGAAGGCATCCAAATCCGACGGTTTCCAAAAATCCAACCGCCCATACCCCGCACCAGACGGACCGGAGACCAGGCAATCATTGGTGGTCGCCGTTTGGTAATAATAATTGAGCAGCGCGGGATCCAAATCGACCGACAGCGGGCTGACGGTCCAGCCGATCGGAACCTTGCCACGAGCCGGATCCTTCCAAAGCTGCCGCAGGGAATGCTGCATGTATTGAATGTTGTCGCCGTCACTGAGATAAAGAGCCAGGTACATCTTGTTTTGCAGGGCAGGGGGAGGCGCCACAGGTGGCGGAGTAACTTGTTCATGCACGCCGGCCAGGAGAGAGCCGTTATGGAAAAAATCGCTCGCCAAAACCGAGATTCCAAACTGGCCAATCCATTTGAGACCAGCATCCTCATCCGGCCACCACCCCACATAAAGTGCCTGGGCCGGTTTCAAATCGGGGGCGAACCGAGCCAGCAGCGCGGCATCCTCCGGCTTTTTGGCATCCAGCCAGACGACAGAAGCGTTCGCGGCCACCAGGAAATCGCGCAAGCCCCCATGCATGCGGGGACTCAGGCCAGCCAGGACATGCCGCGAACAGCGCGGCCAAACCTCTTTTAGCAGATAATCATAAACCTCCGCACGGTTGGCAAACCTCCCACGCAAGTCCTCTCGGATCTGTAAATTGAATGGGGCGTTGGTCAATTTTACCAGCAGCTCCGGCTCGCAAATCAGGGCGCTATCCAAGCCGGCGAGGGTAGTGGCTACATTCCGTGTTTCCGGGCGCGCCGGATCCACAACCACCAGACCGTTCAGCTCTGCCTGGTATTTTTCAACCGCAGCAAATCCGTCGATCGGGTTCATCGTTAAGTGATGAATCCTCAACCAAAAGAGGTCGCCTTCCGCATCGCTTGGCCCGATACAAGCAAGGCGCGGCTGCTTGCGATTGACAATGCCCTCCAGCGAGGCGAATAAGTCCACCTCAGCACCTGAAGCCTGTTTCAGATCGATGGCATCAACTGATGTGGCCGCCGTGGGAATCGCCGGCAGCAAGTGGCCAGGCGGCCAATCCAGTTCGGCGGCGGGGATTGACAATGAGGAATAGCCAAATAACGCCGCAGCAAAACATGCGGGCAGGATAAGTCGATTACGGCCGAATCGCGTGCGAAACCAATTCATTCTCCAATGAGTATAGTGGCTTCTGGTCAAGCTTACAAAACGGTAATCCATTTGTAACGAAGTTCAGTTGAGCCCAGCCGTCGAATGGTTAGAAATTATGAAAAAGACTATTGCAATTCTGGTCGTGGCCGGTCTGGGGATCGCCTCTGTAAACGCCGGCGTTCGTTTCGGCATCAAGTTCGGCATGCCGATTCCGGTCCCGGTTATCGTCGCCCCGGCGCCAGTCGTCGTACCAGCGCCAATGCCGGCTCCGATGGTAGAGGTCACCCCGGCTTGCCCGGCGCCGGGTTCCATTTGGGTGGGAGGGAATTGGGGATGGTGCGACAACCAGTGGGTCTGGACCCGTGGTCATTGGGGTCCTCCAGCTCACTGGGATCACGATGCACGTTGGGGTCAGGACGGTCATCGGGACCATGGGTATCGCGCCGAGCGCCATGAAGACTTTCACGGCAGGTCTCACGCTGAGCATGATCGCCGCTAACCGTTAACAAAAGGCAAATTTTCTCGGCCAGCCGCTCCTCGCAGCGGCTGGCGCAATTCTGGCCCGCGAAACGGGGCGGACGCGCGCAGCGCGATAGAATTGACACGAAATTTCAAAGCAAGCCGCTTGGGCAAGCCGTAGCGGTCCGATCCTGACCAAAACAAGTTCATTGACAGAATTGCGCCATGTGTGTATATACACTTCGTGAAGAAAGAATTGGACCTCACGTCCGTGGAAAACTGCACGTGTTTTAATGTCCGCCGGATCTCGCGGGTGATAACGCAGTTCTTTGACGCGGAGGTGCGGCGACACGGCATTCGCCCCACGCAAACGCCAATCCTGGGAGCGTTACAGGCCAAAAGCGGGTGGGGGATGGCAGAATTGAGTGAATGGCTCGGAATGGAGCGCACTACGCTGTTGCGGAATCTTCGCCCTTTGCAGCGGGACGGCCTGGTGCGGGCAAGACGCGCCGGACCAGGCGGTCGCGTGGAACTAGAGATTACCGCAAAGGGGCGCACGGCTCTGGCCAAAACGCTTCCGGCGTGGCGCTCCGCGCAGGACAAAGTCGTCGCGACCCTGGGAGAAGCACGATGGTCCACGATTATCAGTGATTTGGAAGCAGTGGCGACGAAGTTAAAGGAGCGATAACCGCAACAATAACAAAGAGATTTTCAGAACCGTACAAGTGTATATACACATTGGATTAACGAGAGGGGTTCACTCATGAGCTTTTTTCGAATGAGAGTCATCCCGGCGTAATCCCTTACCAGCGGAATCCTGAAAAACCGAAGCAGACCATCAACACAAAACAACAAACCAAAAATCAAAACCAAGAATATATGAACATGACAAATGAAAGTATTGGAAGCATCAACGCGAACGCGGGTTCGGAACCTAACCATAACCAGTCGAGCGTGAGGCTGGTCGTTTCTGTGGCATTGGCGCTGTGGTTCGGGGTTGCTTTTCTGCTTGGCGCCCAAGGGGCGTTCGTTGGGCGTGCGGGTTCGCCTCCTCTGGCGATATTCTTCGGTTTCGCAATTCCTTTGGCGGTGTTTTTTGCGGCTTACTTCGGATGGGGCGCGTTCAGGGCCTTCGTTCTCGGAGCTGACCTCTGGCTCGTGACAGCGATACAGGCGTGGCGGTGGGCCGGCCTGGGCTTTCTATCACTCTATGCACATGATGTTCTGCCTGGACTGTTCGCTTTCCCGGCTGGACTCGGGGACATGGCAATCGGCGTCACCGCGCCCTGGATCCTGCTCGGGCTGGTTCGCGACTCGTCGTTTGTGACGACGCGACGGTACGTAATTTGGAATATTATGGGAATCGTTGATCTCGTTGTCGCCGTTTCGATGGGGACAATCTGTTCGGGCTTCTTCCCTGGGATCACTGGGAACGTCACCACGAGCCCGATGGCACAATTACCCCTGGTGCTCATCCCGGCTTATATGGTTCCCCTCTTTATTATGTTGCACTTCACCGCTCTTTTCCAAGCGCGACGATTCGCTCGCTCAGGGAAATCCACGCCCGCTTAAAACACTTAAACCAAGCAACCTGTTGACCCATGGGAGTTGTATATGCTGTTCTTTGTTAAACTGGATCAGGTGAAGCCCGGTCAGATACTGGCCAAGCCCCGGCGCGGTTTCAGCGGATCGGCCTAACACACCAAAACGCACAAGCGCCGAGCAACATCAATGTGACCGATGAAGGCTCCGGCACAACGACACCTTCCCGAAACCAAAGGTCGGCGTAGGCAGCGGGATGCGTGTTTCCAAACGCCATGCCACCGGCGTAATTGTAGAAAGTGCTACCGCGTATAGCGATGGGAGAGTCGAATGGCAGATTAGCATGAAGAGGAGGCACAACTTCGAAGTAATAGGTCACGCCGGGAGTAACGGTAACCGTGTTTGGAATAAAGAACGTTGCCGGGCCTACAAAAGCGGCTGGCATGATTACCGGTGCAGTAACTCCAAGAATAGGCCCAGTGATGGAACCCGAACGCAGGTTCACAAAAACCTTCGTCCCAGCTTGATTTGGTATGTTAAGTCCCTGAAACATGAATTTGACAAAGTCCACACCGGGCAGATTAGGCGTGAAGGATTGACCGCATCCACCATTTGACTGCGACTCGTGCTGAAGCGAATCTCCCCAGTAACCGGGTGGAGGAATTTCATCTGAGGAGGATTGCTGGTCGTAAACGAAGGTGCCCTGACCGCTCGCACAGACGACGGCCAACAAGGTTAGGACTCCAAGCACAGGCGTCCTTTTGTTCATAATTGCATGGGATTTCAAGCATTGAAAGTGCCAACACTTTTTTCAGCGCAACAACCCAAGAAACCGAGTGTTTTCGAAATGTTAGTGACGCCTAATGCGTGAAAACCACGCCTTTTGCGTGAAGTCCACGCGTATACTCACCGATGAAGAGGCAAATTACCGCAGCCCGTCCCAAAGCTTCGGGACGGTCAATCTCCTTGGGCGGCCGTCGTGGCCGTGGCCCTGATGCTGTTCGGCCCCGGTTCCGGCGCGGCGATGGCATTGATGGTCGATGTTGTGGTGATGCTGGTAAGTTGCATCCGGGTGGCAAGCACGGCTTCGGCGATGCTGTCCGGGCCATTAGCCGCCGGTTGGGGACGACGGTATCCTCGGTGCATTCGGTGTTGGCCGGAAGGAAGGGGAAGCGGCACCGGGCGCAACGTCGAGCCGGGAAGTCCCGCCAAATGGCCAGAAGAATGAAATGGTGACGGCAATGGCGACGGTGGACCAAAATAACCAATGAAAGTAAAAGCCGTGGTGAATTGGCAGTGTCGGATGCGTAAAAACCCATGCCGCAGCCAAGCCCAAAAGCACCAAACCGGCAACAATGGCTTGTACCCGTTGCATTTTGTGCGGCATAAATCGGCGCAATCCCCACTGCAATGGCAATAACACTACCGCGAACATAACCGGGAATCCGAACAGACCCGAAACAAAGGCGAAAAAGAAGCACTGCGCTCGGTTGTGGCCGAATTCAAAAGGCGGCGCGAGAATACAAGCAACCGCATGAAGAACGGTGGCGACAAATACAGTGATGATGAATCGCCTCATAGTCCGATTCTTTAGAGGACGCAGTGTGCAAATCCTCACGAAAATCAACACCGCCGGGCCGGACGCCGCCGCCAGCGCGACTTCAATCCGGGCCGTCCCGGCGACGCTGGCCGAGCGCCGGGGCGGTCCATACGAAAGCCGCAGGCATCTGGAACCGCCGAGTACGGCCCAGCCTTTCCGGCCGCGTGGGGGCCGGGAGTGGCAACCTCCCGGTGACCTGATTGGGGCACACTGGCATCCAAACTTTGCTATTTAAAACGGACCTTCAAAACCTCTATTCTCTTGTCGTTGAAGGTGGCGAAGTATTGATTCGTTGTGTTGGTTTCGCCAGCGTGCGGCGCAGCAAGCCACGTGGGAAGCTCCGCCAAATCATTGAAATCGAGTCTTACGAACGGGCCGCTTCCTCCCGCCTTCTCGATATAGACGTAATGTTTGCGGTCGTGGAACAACAGGCCAGCGTGTTCGGTCACCGCCCTTCCTTCGGACGGACTCAGTTGGTGGCACAGAACCACCTCGATATTCGTCGGGAATATGAGCCTTTGCTTCTCCCAATCGTGCTGTAGCACTTTTAGCAAACCGTTACCAACGCTGCCATCGGACCCGGAACCGGGCAACACGTGCCAGCAGTCGAATGCCGTCACGAGACACATCCGCGTCTCGTTGGTCGAGGCTCCCATAATGTCCTTTGTGACGTCGGTGTACCACGACGGATAGGTGTCGCTGAAAGCGTCTCTGGCGGTAGCGGCCACGTACCAGTAAGTGAGATGGTTGGTCCAAGTAAAAGCCGGGAGAAACGGTCCCGCGAGTTCGTCTGGCTGAACCCTCACGTGGAGGAGGTCTTTGGTAAGGAGGATAGCGCTGTCAAAGCAGTTGAGTTCATAGGGGTGCGCAGAGTCGTAAAGCGGATGCGTCAATGCTGCGACAAGGTTCGAGGCCGAGGCAAAGGAGTAAAACCCCATCTTTCGGGTCGGAAACTCGGTACGGTCGAGTTCCAGTGGATGCTCACGGTAACGAAGAACGGCCTGTCTGAATGCGGCAATCGCGTCCGACCGGCAGCCTTGTGCTCGGAGGAACTCGGTTGTGTCTTGGACAGCCGTGGCATCCTCCAGAAACGAAATCTCAACCGTGCCAGCCCTGAGCAACGCTCCACAGAGCCACAAAGCTAAACCCAAGACGGCGCGGTTCATTTTAATGGCACTTTAAGGCAAACTAAACTGTGTACGCGCACCAACTTTTAGCTGTATAACTTCGGGAACTCGAAACGCCGCCTCGCGCTGGGTCGAGCCTTCGCTGCTTCCGTGCCACGGTCGCAAGCGGCGACCACGAACGGCAAAGCAAGCATTTTGACAATGTATCGCATACTGAATAGACACCGCCGTCGGTCGTCTTTGTATGCCTTTGCCACGCCTCCGTGACGGCGCTGGCCACCGTCACTTCACGCCCGCCTTGGCGGCGGGTTCGGAGTCGATTTCAGAAGCGCGTCCAGCAGACCCCAATGCCGTTACTCGACATCGTTCGTCAGTGGCCGAGGACCGGTAGCACTTTTTGCGAATAATAAGGCTCCTGCGTACACCAGAAGATGTAATCGACTTTAAGGTAACCCGTCGCAAAGCTGACGAGTTCGGGGATTGTCACTGGCTGACCCGTCTTTGGGTTAAGGTGCTCGTAATTGCCATCCTGCACGGCAATACCCGTGGGAACGCTACCCGCAAACTGTCGAATTAGCGGGTAACTATTCTCCATTTGGAGAAATTTGTACGGCAAGAGGTCGGGACCGCCAAGCCCGACCTTTAACTCCTTCGCTGCTTGGTACACCCGTTCCAGGTACCGCTTCTCGCCCGGCATGAAGTTCGCATATTGGAGGGTCACCGACCTTGGAAAGGCACGCTTCAGCACTGTCAGGTTGGCAATAATGGCGTCACAATAAATCTCGGGAGTGAAGCCTTTGGGCCACAGGCGTTCAGTGGTTCCCAAATCAATGGCTGTTTCGGCCAGGTTGATGCCCTCAATCCTGCCGTCAAATTCTCGGCCAAGTGCCAAAAGGAGACGGTGAAATCTTTCCTGCACAGCCTTGTCCCATCGCCTAGCCATCCAACCATAAGGAACGTTGTCATCGCCGTATTGTTTGTCCGCACCCCCATGATATTCGGGGTCATTCAGCAGATAACGGGGAAAGGGGCGGATATTGATATCAAACGAGGCATCCTGAATTTGGATAAACAACCTCTTACCCTTTGAGCGAAGAAAGGCCAAGTCGTGCTGGATGTCCCCAAAGTTGTACTCGTCCTTTTGCGGTTCCAACTCCCGCCAAGAATACTTCAACTGCGCTCCTTCAAACTTGGTTTGCAGAAACGAGGCTTCAGATATTCGTTCCCGGTCCCGGTTGAAAAAGACGTAGTGATGCACTCCCTTCGCCGAAACACGACCGAGGCAGAGGAGAACGTAAATAATGCAAAACGTTAATTTGGAAATGGCAGTGTTAATTTGGTTCAAAAGAATTCCATTCGTTGGTCTTGGAGCGTGAGCACGCCGCACGCTAAGCGCCGGAAATGCCACGGTCAACACGGATGAAGGGTGCCGCAGGCGGCTTGCCGCCGTACCGGTGGCCATCACGCCGGTCGGCGAGCGGCTCCGGCGCTGCGCTGGTCGTGGTGGTCGAGGTAGCGATGATACTATCCGATTCTGGAGGGCGCTGAGGTGAAGTGCTCGAAGTGGCTACACTTGGAGCACCCGATGCCGTAACCCGCTATCGAAATACCTGCCACGCCAATGTAATCGAAGGAGTCGCTGCCGCAGTGAGAGCATACGATGGTTTTCCCACCAGCTTGGAAATGGTCGTGCAGAGGATTCTGCATGGCGTTGATGCCAGGTTTGATGCCGCGACCGATGGCTTTGGTGGTGTTGCTCATAGCCAGAGCGTACGGTGTTGGTGCCGGTGCACTCATCGGCGCATTCAATCTTCTTGGGTTGCCATAGTGGCTGTGGCCATCACAATGGTCAGCTCCGGCCCCGGGCGGCGCTGGCCACCTTCATTTGACGCCTGCCTTGGCGGCGGCCTCGGGGTCGATGGCCTTGAGAGCGTTAGTGACATCCGAGCGGGAGCTTGCCTGCGAACCGTTCAAAAGCCCAAGCGGGCTGGGAGCCGCCGGGTTATCCTTGGTTGTTGTCGAATTTCCGCATGTTGAGTAACCATGAATATGCAGCCCAACCAGAGTGCTCCAGTGAAACGCCGCCCCGCCGGGCAGTCGAACGGTTCGGGAAAATGTCAATGCGACCAGTGCAGTCACTGGGTGTTTCTGGCGGCGGTCGCCGGTCGTTAAACCGATTCGCTCTTATGAAGTCATTGCTCCGTATTGTTTTCGGTGTGTTGGTTGGCATTGGTTTTTTGGCCGGCTTAGCCTTTCTTGGCAGGCGGTTCCCTACGGCAGCAGCTCGGGTATGGCTCATGTTTTTGGGCCTTGGGAGTGGTGGTTTACTCATTTGGCTTGCCGCTCGCGACTTGCGGCTCGGCGTTACGGGACGCAGGTTTACCAGATATGAGCGCGGCGTCAGTCCCTTCCACTTCTGGTTTTACATTTTGTTTTATTCGCTGCTGGGGATATTTCTTCTGGCGGTTGGCGCATGTTCTATTTTGGCTCCACATTTGTTGTCGTTGAAATGAAATCAGGTTGGCCTGACTTTGGCTCCAGCGCCCGCGCCGATTCCGGGCCGGTTGTTTTCCCAACGTCACCGGCGGCTCGTCGCTGAAGCGTCCATCTTGGCCCAATGAAGACCCTCTCCCTGGATGAGTTATTCCTGCTCACCTCCACACTGGAATCGAAGGCTAAAACCGGCGTCCCCTGAAGGCCCGGTTGGGTTATTTGTCCATTGACACTCTCGCTGGCCAGGCAAATGTTAAAGCATGAGAAACCCCTATCCCCAGGTAGTCCCTGATGAGGGCGCAGGGTCACAAAGCAAATCCCGGTTGCTGGTGAGAAGCCTGACCCTGGTGGCGTTGCTTTCTTGCGCGGCGCTCACCTCAAACGGCCAAACCAGTAACAGTTTGACCATTTATCGGTTGAACCAGGACAGCACATTTCAGCAAGGGTGCTTTGCGCCATGCGAATGTCCGGTGATGCTCGGCTCGACGGTGAAGGGGACATTCGTCCTGACGCCGACCGGCTTCGACGGCCAGTTCAACACCTACGCTGTCAGGGACGTTCAGTGGGCGGTGGCGATGGAGAGCACCAATAAGCTCTACACCGGCCAGGGCACATACAAGGTGAGCGCTGGCCAGCAGGAACTCTCTCTGTATCTCCAGGAAGACGGTGGCACAGCGCAGCACTTCGACAGCGGCTTGGTGCAGGAATCGGCTCCGTTCCCTGACATCAAGGTGACCATTTCTATCCACGGTCAGGTGTGCTTCGACACCGTCTTCGGGGCGAGTGCCTCGCCGGTGCACCTGAAGCTGATTTCTTCTGGTGCCAACGTGATTGTGATGTGGCCCACCAATGCCTCCGGGTTGGCCTTGCAGTCCACCACGAATCTGGGTTCAGCGGCGGTCTGGAGCACTAACTCTCCGGCTCCAGTCCTCGTCAACGGGCAGTACGCCGTGACCAATCCTGTCTCCGCCTCGCAGCGGTTTTTCCGGTTAAGCCAGTGAAGCCAGCAGTTCGGCCGAAGGTCACCAGTGTCTGGGGGCTTTATTAAGGCCGCTGTCGCAGTGGGCGACGCCTCTGGCGCAGGGGCCGCAACAGGAGCCTTTTGTTGCGCTCGCCCTTGAGACGGGTTCGCTTTTGCTTGTGGCGGCACGGCGGTTGGCCACACAGCAGCCAGCGGCGCGAGAGGCTCCGATGACTTTGCCGGGGCCGGAGATTGTTCAGCCGGTGCTGTTGGTGCTGGGATTATCGAAGGACCGGCGCGCGCAGCCGTCGCTCGCTTGAGCGGTTCCTGTTCTGTATCGATGTCTTCTCGGACCACATAGGCCGTGTCGGCTTCCTTCACGGCTGGTCTCGGACTCAGCGGCCTCGCTGTCTTAATCGGGTTTTTCGACATCGCTTTTCCCTTTCCTTACCGGCTGCGGCTGCCGCATCGAAATCACCGAGGAAGGTCTGCAGGTTCAAGACAGGCGCGACTGGCTTGGTCTCACTTCACTTGAGTAACGCGGTCGCTCAAGAATTCCCCGATGAATTCTTCGACTGGCTGCATTCTGGGCCGGGCCAACTTCGCCCTGTGCCTGGCGCGCTGTCAAGCGCACGCTATCGCCCCGCCTCCCAGATCCGCACGTAATCAATGGCGCTCACGTAGAGAACCAATGAAACCGGCACACCTCAAATCCCAGGCCAATCGACAGCCTGTATTGGACGGCGAACTGAGGATCAGCTGCAATTACGCGCGGTTTTTTCCGCACGTAAGAACTTCTACGTGCGGATTTGGGCGCCTGTAGTTGGCTTGACAGTTTCGAAGGATTCATTCACACTTAGAGTGTTCCATGAGTTGAGGTGTTGGACACAGTTTTGCTGTACCAAACAAAGTGTAAACCCGATGAACACTCAGCGCGGCAAGCCTGAGTCCCTTGCCAGGTTCGTGGCGGTCGTTTTCTTTTTGGGTTTTGTGTCTGCGTCGGTCGCCCAGGCACAGCGCTCCATACTCCTCCGTCCCTTGCATCTGCAGAATAAGAACGAGCCCACAAACACCCTGGCGAATGCGTGGCAACAGGCCCAGCAAATGAGGTATGACCCAAATGCGTGGCCGGGAGCGGCTCTGCCCAAAACCGGCGGACCGAGTCGCTTAGTCGCCACCTTGAACACAAACAATTGGGAATGGCTTGGTCCGGGCAACATCGGCGGGCGAACGCGCTCGATTGTGATTCATCCCAGCCAGCCCGGCACGATGTGGGTGGGCGGGGTGGGCGGCGGGGTTTGGAAGACCACCAACAACGCAGCAAGTTTTTTCCCGTGCGACGATTGGATGGGAAACCTGGCGGTCAGTTGCATGGCGCTCGATCAGACCAATTCGAACGTGGTTTATGCGGGCACCGGTGAGGGTTTCGGCAACGTCGATGCGATCCCCGGGGCGGGTGTGTTCAAATCCTACGATGGGGGATCGAGCTGGGTTCAACTCAATAACTCTTCCCTCAATTCATATAATATTAACCGGCTGGCGATCTCCCCGGCGAACAACCGAGTGATCCTGGCCGCCCTTTCGTATGGGATCGCGCGCAGCACGGACGCGGGCACAAACTGGACCACGCCATATCTGCCGGGCGCAATTCTGGACATTGCTTTTAATCCAACCAACGGCACCCAGTGCATCGCGGCGGGGATGAATTTCGGCACCGTTGCGCCGCTTTACTCAACCAACGGTGGAAGCACCTGGTACGCAGCCACTGGAGTCTCAACCAACGGGCGCATCGAGTTGGCCTACGCGCCCTCCAATCCGAATATCGTTTATGCCAGCCAGGACACTAACAACGGAACGCTCTGGATTTCCACCAACGGCGGCATGACCTACACGCTTCGCAACACCGGAAGCAATTATCTCGGAGTCCAAGGTTGGTATGCCAACTGCATCTGGGTGGACCCAACCTCTTCGAGCAACCTCGTCGTGGGCGGACTTGACCTTTGGCGCAGCACGGATGGCGGCGCAACGTTGGCGAAGATCAGCGATTGGGAGCTAAACGAGAGCTATAACGCAACGGTTTCGGTCCATGCGGACCACCACGCCATTGTGAGCGCACCGGGGTTTGACAGCGTGAACAACGCCACAGTGTATTTTGGCAACGACGGCGGGCTTTACTGTGCGACCAACATTTATACGGTGACGACGAACGTCGGTTGGCTCAATCTCAACCATAACCTCGGCATCACCCAGCCTTACGGCATCGCCGCCAATCCGACGACCTTCACGACGATTATCGGCAGCCAGGACAACGGGAGCACGCAATGGACGCCAGCGCAGGGCACGAGTTGGACAATCTGGGGCTTGGGTGACGGAGGTTTCTGCGCTGCCGACCCGACGGACCCAAATTATTTCTACGGCGAATATACTTATCTACAAATCTATCGCAGCACCAACGCCACCTTGAGTCAGAGCTACATTTATGGCGGCATTGGCGATGCTGGTACCTTGGCCGGCTATGAGGAGGATGATCCCGACGCACCCCACAGCGCCAACTTCATTGCCCCGTTCGTTCTCGATCCGAACAATCCCAATACCATGCTTGCCGGCGGCAGCAACCTTTGGCGCAGCGTGAACGTCAAAGCGCCTACACCGACCTGGACCTGTATCACTACCAACAACGCCAACCCACGGCTGGATCTCAGCTTTATCAGCGCGATTGCTGTTGCGCCTGGCAACTCAGACATTACCTGGATCGGCTATAACGACGCGGTCGTCTATCAAACGACTAACGGCACGGGGGCTCGTCCAACCTGGACGCGGAAGAGTCCGGGTTCTGCGAACACCTGCACTGGGCTGGCGATTGATCCGAACAATGCCAATACCGTGTATGCCTGCTTCTCTGGATTCGGTCCGAACAATTTTTACCGCACGACCGATGGCGGCACGACCTGGACCAACTTGAGCGCCGGACTGCCGGCGGCGCCTTTGCATTCGGTGGTGGTCGCGGCGTTTAACTCGAGTTACGTCTACGTCGGCTCGGACCTGGGTGTTTTCGGTTCCGCTGACCAGGGTGTCACCTGGTCTCCGGCTAACGAAGGCCCCGCCAACGTTCAAGTGGTGAATCTCGCCTGGGCGCGAAATTGCCTGCTGGCGGCAACGCACGGGCGTGGGGCGTATCGGATTGCACTGGGGCCGCCTACCGTTGTCCTCACGCCGGCGAGTGTGACCAACTACACCGGTTCAAGTGCAACCTTCAGCGCCTCAGTCATCAGCCAGCCGACGCTGGGGTTCCAGTGGATGTACGACGGCAAAACCCTGACGGGCGCGAACGGCTCGACGCTCACTCTGACCAATCTGCAAACCACAAATTCAGGCGTTTACACCCTTTGGGCGTCGAATAGTTTCGGCGCCGGCAGCGGCACCGTGAGGCTAACGGTGGTTGATCCGCCGCCCTACTACGCGCAAGCACTCGGGGGCGGGCCGGTCGCCTATTGGCGTCTGAACGAGGCCGCCGGCGCAATTGCTTATGACTGGGTGGGTGGATACAACGGCACCAACAATGGCAGCCTGGTTCTGGGCATCAGCGGTCCTGCTCCACCGGCGTTCCCAGGCTTCGAGGCGAGCAATACCGCCTACCAGTTCGACGGTACGACCACGAGCGTCGGGCTTCCGGCGCTGAATCTGAACACCAACACCGTGACCATGACGGCCTGGGTCAATCTTAATGGGACGCAAGGGCATTCCCCAGGCATCTTCTCCTGGCTAGGGGCCGGCAATGCCGGAGGACAATTCCTGTTCGGCGACACCAACAATACACTCTCCGTCTATTGGAACGGAAATCTTTTAGCCTCGCCCCTAGTGGTCCCCACCAACCAGTGGACGTTTGTGGCCCTGGTGGTGAGCCCGACCAATACCGTGATGTATTTGGCCACTAACTCCGCCCTGGCTTCGTGGACGAGCTCCGGAGCGAATGCGGCAGCAGCATTTGACAGCACGTCCTACATAGGCGCCAGCCCCTCCGCCCATTTCAGCGGCGACATTGATGAGGTGACCATTTACAATCAGTCGCTCACACTCGCTCAGATGGCGAGCCAGCTTGCCGCTGCGCAAGTTTTGCTGCCGGCGGTGACGCTCACTGCACCGGCTAACGGCAGTGCCTTCGTTGCACTCTCGAACATCCTTTTGACCGCTTCTGTGACCACCAACGGCCACAGCATCGGCAAGGTGCGGTTCTATAACAGCTCCAGTCCGCTTGGTGAATCCACAACGCCGCCTTACCAGGCAACATTGTCTGGGGCAACCGCAGGGGCTGTTACTTTGCTGGCGCAAGCCGTTTATGATGGCGCCAACATTGTTAGTTCATTGCCAGTGAACATCACCGTCACCAATCTCCCGCCGACCCCGGCGAACGATGTTACCAACACCGCGCCGAGTACCCCTGTCACTATTGCGGTGCTCGCCAACGACACGGATCCCTATAACCTGCCGCTGACCATCCAGTCGGTGACCCACCCAGGACGCGGCACGGCGGTTATCGCCGGCACCAATGTGATGTATACCCCCTTTGATTATTGGTTCGGGGTGGACACGTTTAATTACACCGTCAACGACGGCTTTGGCGCCACGGCGCCCGCGTCGGTTACCGTAACAACCCCTTTTCCCAATTTCACGTCGACCTATTCCAACGCGGTGCTCAATCTCGGGCCGGTGGCGTATTGGCGTTTGAACGAGAGTTCCGGCACAACGGCTTTCGACTCGGCGGGCGTGCACAACGGGACCAACAATGGCAGCCTGGTCCTCGGTACGAGTGGTCCGAGTGTACCTGCGTTCCCGGGCTTTGAGGCGGCCAACTCCGCGTATCAATTCGATGGCGCGGATACCAGCATCTCCTTCCCGGCGCTAAACCTAAACAGCAGCAACCTCACCATCACCGCCTGGCTCAAGTCCGGTGGCTCGCAGGGAACCAACACGGGTATTGTGTCCTGGGGCGGCACGAACAGCTTCTGGTTTGGCTTCGGGAGTTACACCTTTAACAACAACACGCTCAACTACGAGCGGGACGGGTTTTCCTACAGCTCATCGCTCACAGTGCCATCCAATCAATGGACCTTCGTCGCGCTCGTCCTGGGCGTACCAACCAACAATGGCGCGTTTTACCTGGCCACGAACTCGACGCTGCGATCTTATCCGATCAGCCTGTTCTACTTTTTTACGCCCCCCACAATTTTCACCAACACAGCATTTCTGGGAAGCAATACCGGCCACTACTTCACCGGGGCGATGGATGAGGTGGCGATTTTTAACAAGACGCTCACGGTAGCCCAAATTGGCGGGCTCCTGGCCGCGGCGCTCACCGGTGTTCCGTCGGTGGCGTTGACCGCCCCGACCAACGGCAGTTCGTTCAACGCCGCTTCCAATATCCTATTGTCCGCCTCGGTCAGCACCAACGGTAACCATACCATCTCCAAGGTGCAATTCTACAACACCAACGCGACCTTGCTGGGAGAAGCGCCCGCTCCTCCTTACAAATACTCTTGGGCCGGCATGCAGGCGGGAAACTACTCCATCTTTGCGCGCGTCATCTATGACGGCTCGGAGTCGGTCGATTCAGCCGCGGTCAGCGTCACCGTGACCAATTCGGTAACGGTCACCGGCACGGTGGGCGGCCTCACCAATCCCGGTGGCGACCCGGTAACGATCAATTTTTCCGGCACGCCCGGCCACATCTTTAACGTCCAGCGCTCGACCAACCTCTTAAGTTGGACCACCATCCTGACGACGAACGCTCCGGCAAGCGGCCTGTTCATCTGCACGGACAATTTCAGCGACCTCAGCGGCCCGCCTCCCTACGCTTTTTACCGCCTGAGTTGGGCGCCTTGAACTTGGCAGCTAATCGTGCTCCTGCTTGGCCTTATAGGTCTATGAGCTGGTTCTTCGCTCCAGAAGGCTCTGTTAGCGGCAATTCCTGTTGCGTGCTTGTTACTGGCTCAGCGCGGCTCTCAGGCGGTAGAAGCGGGCGGATGGGATCGGGGACGAGCCGCTCCCGCCAGTTGCCTCGTTCCTTCAATTGTCCAGTGGCCAAAAGGAGATGGCGTTTGCGGGATTCCGGGCGCTGGCGACGATTTTTCCGTTGGGGGAAAAGGCGGCGGGGACTCCCGGCTCGAGGGCAGTTCTTTGGCGTCCCGTTTGAACCTCATAGAGTTTACCCAGCGCCACCGTACGGCAATCGGGAGAAAAGGCCGGAGCGGCAAAAGCGCCGCAGGGGTCCCGGTCCAGCGCCCATCGAAGTTTGCCGGTGTGGAGGTCCCAGACTCGCACATCCGTGAGTTGCTGTCCCAGATCTGAGCCGGGCAAGGTTCGCTGCAGGAGGCTTCGGGTAATCAGGGTCGAGCTGTCGGGAGAGAAGTCGAGACCATAAACGGTACCGACGTGTCCCTTGAGGCGGGATTTCGGTTCAGCGATTTCAGGAGACCAGACACAGACTTCGCCGGCCAAAGTCTCAGTCGCAGGGGAAAGATGGCCGAGAGGTTCAAGCAACAGGGAAGCAGGGGCGCTATTGGAAGGCGAATCCACGGCGCCGGCCAGCCATTTTCCGTTGGGTGAAAAGACCGTGGAGCGCGGACTCGGCTTCATTATCCGGAGCCATTTTCCGGTCATGGAATCGAGCAGAATGTTCCCCAGGGCAAACATTCTTCCGTCGGGCGAAATACTCAGAGTATCGATCGAAAGATTCTCACCGACCGTCACGCTCCGCCGGAGTTTGCCGGTCTGAACATCCCAAAAGTTGAGCGTTGCGATCAGGACCTGGCCGCTGGCTCGTACTTCGAGTTGTTGGCCGCCCTGGACAACGAGACGGCCATCGTGGGCAAAGCGAATCACGCTGCCGTTGTGGTAATTATCGGGAAGCGAGAGCTTGAGGGCCCCGGTCAGGACGTCCCAGACTCGCGCGCCATCGTTGAACGCGTGGGTGAGGAGGCTGTTCCCATCAGCGGAGAAGACCACGCGGAGGATTCGTTGGCGATGTCCGCGGAGGATGTGGCTGGCCGTTTTGCGTTTGAGATCCCACAGAATGGCGGTGGTATCTTCGCTGCCACTGGCGAGGACGTGTCCATTGGGAGAGAATGCCAATGAGCAGACGCGGCCTTCATGACCGTTAAGCAGCGTCGGCGGTGGCGCAGACGCAGGTGTTCCGCCGCAAGCGCGATCAATGACAGCAAGGGCTGCGCAACCGATTCCAGCCATCAGGAATGAGCGGCGAGAGAGGTTTGGCTCGGTTTTCGATTGAGCAGGTATCGGCGTTCGCATCGGTTTGATTTTCCACAGATTAGACGACAAAAGCGGGGAAGTGCTCCTGGGGTTTTGCTATGGGTTTTTCTTACTCGGAGATGGTTTTTGGCGCCTATGAATCGCGCCTTCAGCGCTTGAATGGTTGTTGGTCGTTTCCTTGGGGCGGTGCCCCAGGTTGGTTTGAGCGACGCCGTCGGCGTCTGTGCTGAACACAGGCGCGATCGAATACGGTCGGAAATACCTCGTATGGAGAGGCTGCCTGCCGGGATGGACTGCACAGCCTGGTCGGAATGGGCGTGCCCCTATTAATCACCGCTGAATTTGCAGGCGATAGAAGGCCTTGGTTGGGTCCGAGGAGTTTCCCATCAAGACCGGTGACCAGTTCATCAGATCGAGCGACTTTTCGACGCTAATGGCAAAACTTCCGCTTGGTCCGGCCATGGCCCGCTGGCCAGGCAGGACAATTCCGTCCTCGGCGATGAAATAGGAAATGAACTTGGCGTAGGGAAAAAACACACCGCTGTTAAGATAAAGAGTGCCGGGTCCGGTGAATTCCGCGGCGCTGTTCGGCTCGAGGGTAAAGCTCAAAGCTCCGCCACCGGTGCTGTCTAAGCGGGAAAAGCTCGCGCTGACCGAGGCCGGCACGCCGAATAGATGCATGGTTTTGTTCGAGGCGATGGGGATGCCAATCGGATCATTCAGGATGACCTGGGTGCGAATGGCGGAGTTGGTCAGGGGATAGAAAGTCAGGAGCACAGTGTTGGAACAGATCAGCTCGGCGGGCCCCGCCAAGGCATACGTCGTCCCGCTTTCCAAGGGCGCGAAATCCGGTTGCGTGAAGGAAAAGCCGCCATCGAACTGTATTTGCGTGCTGTTGGTGAAATCTCCAAAGATGGCGGTGATGATGATGGCGGAGTTTGTGGGGATCAGCAATCGATTGGTGGAGGTGGTGGGGCCGATGAAGGTTCCGCCGCAGGCGAGCCTGGCAGTAACAGCAAGTAGGGCAATCGCGCAGGTAGGTTTCATGAGGAAAGGGTACGCCAAGCTATGGAGCTGTCAACGGGCGCAGCGTGGGCCCCCGTGTCGGCGGGAAGTTTGCTCGCAGGATGAGACTATGCGACCGCTGTGCGACGGAGGGCTAAAAGTACAAGAGTTGGCGGAGTCCGGGGCTACTGACCGGGGCGGGGCCGGGTGCCCTGGCCTTTTAGTCCGAGGTTTTGCTCGTACGTGCCTAGCTTTACATCTTCGTTGAGTTGTTTGCCTTTCAGCTCGAGTTTCAGGAGGCCGATGCGTTTGCGGGCGTTTGCCGCGGCCGCGTACTCGGGGGCGAGATCAATGATGCGCTGAAGGGTTTGTTTGACTGTCTCGTAATCGGCGCCGGAGCGGATCTGGAGATCCGCCAGGAGGTTTAGCCAGCGGGTGACGAGTTTCGGCGGACGGTTTGGTTGTTGCACAAGTTGTTCCAGCTGATCGGTCGCGAGATCCAGCCGGTTGTAGTGATCGGCATAGATGCTGGCCAATTGCTCGCGGGCTTCGGCGTCGAGCGGGTACTGTTCCAAATGCCGGACGTACTCGACGGCGAGTTGTGCGGGGTCTTTCTCGGCCGGCTTTATCGGCTCGGGCGGATTTACCAGGCCGAAGCGGCGGATGCTTTCCGGCACGGTGTATTTGTGCCGTTCGGTCGGGGGCAACATCATTTCCGGGCTGCCGAGGTGGGCGATGCGTTGAGCGGCGACGAGGGCGAACTCGGTTTCGGGCAGCTGGGTGATGATTTGTTCGAGCGAACGGCGGGCCGCCTGTTGGTCGGCACCGAATTGGAGCTGCCAATCCGCGAGGGACGAGAGTGCGAAGGCGATATTTTTGGGGGCATGGCCGGGTTGGGCGCAGAAAGCCTGGATGGTTGCATACGCGCCGGGCAGGTCCTGGAGGTTCTCCGCCTGGATCTGAGCCTGGAGAATGTGACCCTCGAGGTCGGTGGGGAAGCGAACGAGCTGCTTTTGAATCTCGAGGACGGCCTCCTGATAATGACCGCGTTTCTGTTTCGCCTGAGCGATCGAATAGAGTGGACGCGGTTCAGGCGGGGCGCCGCCGCCGTCGTAGAGGGAGGTGATGGGTTCGAGGAGGAACGTGCCGAGCTCGTTGCGCCAGGTGACCAGCATAATCAATCCACAAGCCACAGTAAGGCCAATCGCCGAAAAGGTGGTTTGGCCGCCTTCGTTGGTCATCGGCCAGATGTAGAAGTACATTAAGAGCGAAAGGAGCAGGGTGAGCAGCCACTTGGCGATGGCCCGCCTCGGCTCGTCCGACTTCCGCACCGAAAGGATCGCCAGCGAGGTGAAGACCAGCGCTACGACCGCCAATGTCAGAATTTTTCGCACGGTTGCTCCGAATCGGACTACTGCCCCCGCGCTGATGAGTGCCTGAGGTTAAGCCGAAGCCTTCTGCCTGATAATTTGGTCAGGATGCCGGGCGCGGCTCAGCGCGGTGTCATAAGTGATCAGGCACTTGCAATAAAGGTCGTACAGGCAGTTATCCATGAGGGTCATGCCCTCTCTTCGGCCGGTCTGAATGGTGTTTTCGAGCTGATGAATCTGATTTTCGCGGATCAAATTTCGGACAGCGTTGTTGGCGACGATCATTTCATAGGCCAGGACGCGCCGGGTCCGATCGGCGGCGGGCAGCAGCTCCTGGGCGATAATGCCCTGAAGCGCGTTGGAAAGTTGCAGAATGATCTGGCGCTGGGCGCTGCCTTCGAACACACCGACGATCCGTTCGAGGGCGTGGGACACATTGGGCGAATGCATCGTGGCCAGCACGAGGTGCCCGGTTTCGGCGGCGGTCAGCGCGGTGGAGATCGCTTCAAAATCCCGCATCTCACCGACTACGATGACATCGGGGTCCTGGCGCAGGACGTGGATCAGGGCGCGGTTAAACGAGCGAACGTCGGTGAGCACTTCCTGCTGGACGACAATGGCGCGTTTGTTGGCGTGCACGAATTCGATCGGGTCCTCGATGGTGACGATTTTGCACCGCCGCTCGCTATTAATCAGGTCGACCAGGTAATTGAGGGTGGTGGTTTTGCCGGCGCCGGTCGGGCCGGTAATTAACACCAGCCCATTGGGCCGGCGGGCGAGGTCATCGATTTTTTCCGGCAAGCCCAGGTCCTGGCGGCTGGCGACGCGGTCGCCGCAGAAGCGAAGACTGATTTCGGGATGGCCGTTGCGGCGGTAGAACGTGGCGCGGACGCGTCCGGCGGCGCTGTGAAGTAGAGAGATGCAGAGCTCCCATTCGGCGTCGAATTTTTTACGATGTTGCTCGTTTAGCAGGCTGTAAGCCATCTGTTCAACCTGGGTTTCGGAGAGGGCGTCTTCGTCGGCGAGGATGATTTCGCCATTCACGCGGAAAGCGGGCGGGACACCGGCGACCAGGTGGAGGTCCGAGGCGTCGAATTCGCTAGCGGCGGAGAGGAGCCGATCCAGATGTTCAGAGCTCATGGAGGGGTAAGAGAATGATCTAGGCGATGGAACCAGGCGAGTTTCATTTGCGTAAGGCGCGGCGCCACCAGCCGCGCAACCTGGCGCCTATGCCCGAGCCGGAGAGCCGGGCAAACTCGGACTCGAGCTGCTGCGACTGGGGGTTCAGCTGGCGCGCCTGGTTGAACGAGGCGCGCGCCGGCGCCAGCAAGCCAAGAGCGTGCTGGCAGCGGCCCAACTCCAGCCAGAGCAGGAAGTGGCCGGCGTTCCATTCGGTTGCCTGCTGGAGAAGCCTGAGGGCTAAAGCGAACTGTTCGTAGTAATAGCGGATACGAGCGACGAGCCAGGCGATGAACCAGTCCCCCGGCGCCAGGAGCAGAGCTTTTTGGAAGCAGTAATCGGCTCGCATCTCCTTGCGCGCGAGCAGCACATCGCCTCGGGCGAGCCAGATGTAGGGGGTATCTCCGCGCTCCTCGATCGCGGCGTCGGAAAACGCCAGCGCGCTCTCCAAATCACCGGAGCGGCCCAGCGCGACCGCTTTGGCCGCGAGCAGTTCAGGTTCGTGCGGGAAGCGCTCGAGTGCTTTGTCGGCCCAAAGCCTGGCTTCGCGGAATTCGCCGAGCTCGATGAGCATGCGGACCTGTGCGGTCCACGCCGTGGCGTCTTGCGGGTTGAACTCGAGGACTTTCGAGTAAAGGCGCAAAGCCGCCTCGAATTTGCCGTTCTCAAAGGCTTGCCGGGCCTCGGCCAGATAGTAGCTCTCATCCTTGGGGCGGGTTGATTGCAGGAATTCCTGCTCCGATTCTCCCCCGAACTCGAGATTGCCAAAACGGCTCATGAAGGAAACTGGGTATGCCAGAACCAGCGTTTGAAAGGTTTACCTACCAATTGCTCTTCCGCAACCATAGCCGATTCCATGATGGCCTGCGTTATCATGGCCTGTTGATTCACATTTCCGTGCCCACTTATATCAAAATCAGGCCAGAGAAACCAATGTTTTTGCGGCACAACCCACTCGCCGGATTCAGGCATGTTGGCTCGGCGCGGTTGGGTGATTCCGTTGACTTCAAAGGCCGCCGGAGTGAAAGCAACGCGGTCCCCGGCTGTTGCCAGAATGGGCCCGAACCCGAAACCGGCCTGCGTGTATTTGATCGCGGGCAGGGAGTAAGCGATCCAGTCGCCTCGCCGAAGGTGGGTTGGGTTTGCCAGCTTGTGGACGATCACTACCCGGTCGTTAATTTGCAAAGGAGACAGCCAGTGCGTATCAAGAAAAGTGCGTGCCGGCAGGTAAAGCAGCCCAGCCAGGAACGAGAGCACCGCCAACGAGCAGAAGAGGCGGGTCCGGAAACGAATTCCTAACAACCAAGGATCGAGAAGCAGGATGAGGCCGGTGGAATGAATGGAAATCAAAAGACCAAAAGCGATATTGGCGGGAGCACGCCCGAGGGCTACCACGAACACACAAAGCGAGAGAGTGTACCCCGCAACCGCTGCTTTGGCCAGGAAGCGCCTCCCCGCCAGCCAAAAGCCAACGCCGGGAATGAGCAGGCTGGCAACGAGGCCGCCGAAAGAAACCGCACCTGGACGGTAGAGCCTGTCCAACCCCAAAACCCGAACGATGGCGAGGCCTAGTCGCAAGAGCGGGGCGAACCAGCGCGCTCGTGGCGGGTAATACGGCGAGACCACTTTGCTTGCGTTCATGCTTAGCGCGTTCTACGGACACTCAGATCGCAGCCGGAGGCAGGGTTGTGCCACGCGTTCAGTGGCGTTGGTCGATCCGAAATTGCACCTGTTCTTCCGGTTCGTAAAACTCACTGGTTTTTTGTTCCGATTTGATTTGCCCAACGATTTGTTCGAACAGTCTGACGGCTTCAGAGCAGCTTCGTCCTTTGTATCCCTTCACCTCCACTTCGACGCTGCCATCGGCGCCGATGGTGATATTGAATTCGCGTTGGGCCATGGCTTAGCTTTCCCAATGGCGGACCTTCAGATGGATAGCGTGGTCCTCCGTGGTTTGTTCCTCGACGACCACAAAGCCGCGCGCGCGCATTTCGTCGGTCACCTTTTGATAGACGTACTGCTGCACGACACCGCGGCTCAATTCTTCCCCCAAAGCACGCAAGGTCTCCTGGTCCTGACCTTGGCCGGTGACGCACAAACAAGCTTTTCCGCGGGCATCCCTGGAGAAGCTGATCGTGATGCCCTCCCGGGTCACCGTGAGTCGCTGACCACGCCCGAGCTGGCCGGTCACCACCTCGCTTCGCTCGATTTCAAGGTTGACGGCAGAAGTGGTTTTCGCGGGCACCGGCGTGTGAGCTGCTTTGGCCGCTTCGGCAGCCACATGATATCCGAGCGAAGCGGCGGCGGCGACGACCGCGGCGCTAAAAGCGGGCCACGCCGCGACCACTACCGGGACTAAAATCAAGGTTGCTCCCACACGGTCCCTTTCGAGCGCACACGCGCCTCAGGTTTTTCCCATCATGAATTTCGACCGAGCAGGGCGGGATTCGTCACGATGGAAAAGTGGCGCGAGAAAGGGCGCTTGGTCGGAATGGACCAGGGATGCGCGCCCCAGGCGCGTGAGCGACGCCTGGGGCGGAGCGGGGAGAGGAGCTAGGGGCTAATGACCCTGAAGAACTGAGGACCGGTTCCGATGGCGACGGTCTGCGGGTTCTGTGTGCCCAGGTTACTCCACAGCGTGCGGGCGGATAAGGCGCCCGCCTGTTGAAGGATGAAGCCAGGCCCGTTGGTCCAAGAGACAATGACGTTGGTGCCGCTCTTCCTGATGGAGAGCACTGGCTGAAGCGTTCCGGGAGGCGCCAGCGGGTTCTGGAAGTCCACCCAGACGAAATTGAAATCCGCATCGCGGAGGGTAACGACGCCCTCGCCGCCGCCGCTTACATCGATATAACGCGACTCGATGATAAACGCATTGGCGGGTGTGTTCGTGCCGCCGTATTCGTAAGACAGGAGGCTTGTGTCCACGACGTTGGTCAGGCCGGTCGGCTGATTGGCAAGATAGCCGGAATTCTGCAACAGCAACACGCCGTTCGTGCCGGCTTTGGCGGGAATGGTCAGCGCGTAACGCCCGGTGGAGAGGTGCTGGACGTTAAAGCTGCCGGCGCTCTGAATAACAGCCGCGTTCGTTCCGCGGATATGGCCGCCGATGAGGTTGTCCGCATTCCAGGGAATGTAGAGGAAGGAGAAGCTCGAACCGGCGTCGGAACCGCCGGTCGTGGCATATACGGTGGGATCGGCCTTGCTGGTTTCGATGTCGCGCACCGCGACGTACCATCCCGAACCGTCGGGCAACGCCGCATTGTTGGCGGATGGACCTCGAATGCCGTTATTCTCGTCGTTCCCTACGGTGAGTAGCATGCCGCCAGTGGCGGAGTTCACGCCGGGCAATTGCAGAATCGCCAGGCCGCTGTAGGTCCCCCCGCCGGTAGTGTCCACCCACGTAAGAATGTTCGTAGGCGAATTGTAGAAGCTCTGACCGCCCTTGGCCGTGAATCCAGTCACCGCTGTCCCGCTATGCAGTCCCCAGCCATCGCCATGCTTCCAGTGCGGCCGGCCGGGGTTGGCGATATCGACCGAAGAAGCGTCAATGTAACCGGCCTTCCAACCCTGGTCGTACGGGAACCAGGCCAGCGAGATGGGCATCGCGCACCGCTGCAGTGAGCCGGACGTGGGACCGCCCGTGGTGACGGAACCAGTGACCAGCTTGGTGGAACGGGTGTAGAACTGGCCACCCCGGAAATGGCCGCCGATCATGTCATAGCCCTCGCCGGTCGCGATGCCATCCAATTGGACGTAACTCGCCGCATAAAAGAACGGGGATTGGTCATTCCAGGCCTGTCCGTTCTTGCGGACAGTGGTCATGACAAAACCGTAATTAGGGGAAGGCGCCCAGGCCTGCGAAGCGGGAACGCTTAGGTCGCCGGCCCCGAAGCGCTCGCGAAGCGGGTTCGAATACGGCCCGAGATTCTGCAAGGCTTGCACCGGGTCGCGCGGGCTGAGCAGGAAATCGAACGCGCCAGCCTGATAACGGGCGACGGAAAAACCGCCGGGCGTCTCGCTGTTGACGTCGGCAATCACATCGCGCGCGACGGCGCCGTAGCCACCGCTGTTCCAGACAATCTGCTGAGGTGCGCCCTGGCTGGACTGCACGATGTCGGAAGGATAGCCTAATCCATCGGCCGGGAGGCTGACATCCCAGTTGATCGCGAGCACTTGTTTGTTCGGGAACGAACCCGGACCGTTCGCGCTCGGTACCGCCACTCCGTTGGTGGACGGGATGCTCGGAGGAGTCGGAGTCGGCCCGTAGCTGGCGTAGGTCGAGGTGACGGTGTGGGTCGTGTCGCTGATGACACTGTTGTGGGCAACCGTGCTCAGGCCCACATAGACCGTCTTCGGAAAATTGGTTCCTGCGGGCATGACCGTCAACAGTTGCCAGCCGTTCGTGCCGAACGGGCTGGCCCCGGCCGGAAAGTCCGTGATGTTAGTAGTGGCGAAATAGCTCATGAACTTGTCGCCTCGGCGTTGGATACGGAGCCACAGGTCAGGATAGGTGCAGTAGCCGAAATCGGTGGTATCGCCCCCGTAATTGAGCGCTTTCCCAGGCAAGTCGTCGGTGTCGATGGCCGCATCGAGCCGGCCGATGCTTTCGATTTGGCCGTTGCGCCCAGAGGGCGCCAGCGGCAAGGCGCTGATCTGATAATCGAAGCTCCCGGGGTCCAGAGTTGCCCGCACCATCAGCGACCCCTTGGGCGAATCCTGCCCCGCTGGGTCCGTGGCGGTGACATCCATAACTCGAACGCGGATGTCGAAATCTCCGGTCACCTGCTGGTACGCGTAGGTGAAAGAATCCGGTGCTCCGTAGGTGTCCCCGCCGCCGGCGGTGATCGAGATGGAGCCGTCCCCGTTCGTCACGACAATCGGCGTTATGGGGTTGTTGATGTTCACCAGGGTCAGGCCCCATTGGATCTGCTGCGACTGCGCGCTGCAGAGGGCGATGGCCGAAATTAAAAGCACAGCGCGCCTTGGCGCCAGCAGCCAAGCTGCACCGGCTCTGTTAGTTTGGAATAGTTTCATAGTTAATAATCGCTACGCCCGCTCCGCTCTGAGTTGGCACTAATATCAGAAGATGATCAATACTCAAGCAACGATTTTCACCGAGGCCGGCGGCAATGGTTTTTTGGTTCATGCACCTGATACCGGAAATGCTGCCGCGCGCCCGGGACGGTCGCACGAGGTTGGCCAGCCTTATAATTCCATGCGGCGGGAAGAGGTTTGGGCCTGGCCGTCGCGCGGGATGCTGGCGTTGCGGGCCCGGCCTTCCGCCCAGGTGCGCAGGCGATTGATCTGCTCATCCATGGTTTTAGCGAGCGGCACGGTTTGGCCCAGGGCTACCAGGACGTGGTCAGTGGTCAGTTCCGCTTTCGAATAGAACGCGTCATAGAGTGCGCTGTTGATCGCCTCCTCGATTTCAGCGCCGCTGAATTGATCGCTGGCATTAGCCAGAGCGTCCAGGTCAAAGCGCGCAGTGTCGCGGCCCCGTTTGAGCACGTGGATGCGGAATACCTCGATCCTTTCGTCCCGACTGGGGAGGTCGACGAAGAAGATTTCATCCAAACGCCCCTTGCGAAGCAGTTCCGGCGGCAGTTGGGAAATATCGTTCGCGGTGGCAACGACAAAAACCGGGGCGCTTTTTTCCGAGAGCCAGGTCAGAAAGGTGCCGAAGACACGCGCCGTGGTGCCGCCGTCGGTTGCACCGGAGCCCTGAGAACCGGCGAAGGCCTTGTCGATTTCATCGACCCAGAGTATGGCTGGCGCGACCGACTCGGCCACGGCGATCGCGCGGCGGACGTTTTCTTCCGAGGAGCCGACGAGACTGCCAAACATGCGTCCCATGTCGAAGCGCAACAGGGGTAGTTGCCATTGGGTGGAGACCGCTTTCGCGCAGAGGCTTTTGCCACAGCCCTGAACCCCTAGCATGAGGATGCCTTTGGGGGCAGGCAACCCGAAGGCGCGAGCTTCGTCGCTAAACGCGAGAGCGCGTTTGCCCAACCAATCCTTCAGCACGGCGAGACCGCCGACATGCGAAAACCCCTCGCTGGTGGAGTAATACTCGAGCAGGCCGCTCTTGCGGATGATCTGCTGTTTTTCGGCAAAGACCTCGTTGACATCATCACCGCTCAGCCGCTGATCCTTAACGATGATTTTGGCGAAGACGTTTTCCGCCTCGCCGAGCGTCAGGCCGAGCGCGGCTTGAAGCAGGCGTTCGCGTCCTGCACCGTCCAGTTCGATGACGACCTGCTTGAATTGGCGGACGTCGGCGATGATCTTGTCTAGCAACTCGCTGAGATCTTCGCGGAAGGGAAGGGGATAATTCAGGACCGTGATCTCCTTTTCGAGTTCGGTGGGGATCTCCATCACGGGCGAGACCAGCACGATGGTCTTGAAACTATTCTTCAGGTGAAGGGCGATTTCCTTGAGCTTCCGGACCACAGCGAAATTGTTTTTGGTCAGGAACGGGTGAAAATCCTTAAAGATAAAGAGCGCGGGTTCGACCTGCTCGATGACCTGATCCAAAGCGGCGAGCGGGTCCTTGGTAGCGGGGTTGCGATGTTTTTGCGATTGGATCGAGGTACCCGCGGGGACAACGCCGGTGCTATAGCTCCACTCAAAGACTTTCTTTTGGCGTTGCCGACCGATTTCGACGACGAGGTTCTGGACACGGACCTCTTCGCTCGAAATGATGTAGAGCAGCGGGTAGCGTGCCCGGATCAAGGTCTCAAGTTCGTCCTGGAAACTCATATTCGGCAGTTAAGTTGGCGTCACGGACAGCTTGGGGTCTGGCGGCGCGACGGCGCAGGTCCCTGTCATCAGGAATCAGCCGTTGCAAAATCGAAGCCAGTGCCGGGGTGAGATTGTGCGCTAGAATCCTGCCGTCAGAAAGGATCAATAATTCGCAATAGGAAGAGGGTGGGGTGGGGCGTGGAGCGCGAGGGAGGTTCATGGGATGAGGTTCAGACCAAGGTTTTCGGCAATGTCCAGCGCGCGAGACGCGTCGTGCGTCGAAACAGTGCGGCGGAGTTCAGGGTGGCGCGACGAGCGCCAGGCGGGCCAGAAGCCGGAGCGCAGGCTGACCTTGACGGCGGGCAGCGCATCAGCGAGCCAACGGGCGATCGGGGTCCAGCAACAGTCCAGATGACCCGGCATGAGCAGGTGACGCACAATGAGTTGGGTATGTTCCGCAGCCCAGAGCAGGTTTTCCACAACCACGGAGAGGTAATTTCGCACCCCGGCCAGGCGTTGTGCGCAGGAGTCGTTCCCGAATTTGAAATCGGCGACCCAGACATCGAAGAGGCCCTCGAGCAATTGCCGGGCTTGCGCCGAGGCGTGGGCGTTGGTTTTCCAAACGAGTTTGGCTGTGGACGGGCACTCGGCCACGAAGCTGAGCGCAGCAGGCAAATGGATCGTAGGTTCCCCGCCGAGAACCTGGATGGTGCGGGCGCCCTGAGCGAGGGCGCGACCCGCGCGGGCCCCCAACTCCGCGACATCCAGCGGGGCACCCGCCCCGACATCCCAACTCTCGGCGCCAGTGATGCAAAAATCGCATCGCAGGTCGCATCCGCTCAGGGCGACACAAAACGCAGGGATCAACTCGAGCTCATCACCCACTTCTGTTTGCGCACAAAAAAAGCGCGCGGCAGGTCCGGCGTGGCAGCGTCCGAGGCCACCGGCCAGGCGGTTGACCCCGCAATGATGGGCGCAAAGGTGGCAATCGGCCAGCATCGCCAGCGCCGAGCGAGCGCGAGCCCGGGCCAAAGCGCGCCGCGGCTGCGGTTTGGGGTTCCGCTCGAGAGGTTCGACAAAAGTCATCAGCGTGAAGCTTTTGGGCCGAAAAATCAGGAACCAAACCAGCGGCGCCACCATGGGGTTCGACTCGGGCCCGGCTCACTTGTGCGGACAGATTCCTGCAGGCGTTGAGCGATTTTCGGCGGCACAGGCGTATGCAGCGCATCGTGGCGGAGGAGCTCTTCGACGCTGGCGAATTCGTGGGTGCGGGTTTGGCCGGTTTGTTCGACGCTGGCGGCGAGCTGTTGCTCCTCTGCCTGCTGCGAAGTGAGTTTTGTCTGACGCTTCATGGTAAGAGCTCAAGCAGTTTTTTCAAAACTAAGCACGAACGCCTTGCGAGCGCGATGGAGTTTGCCGCGCACCGCATCGGCTGACTGCTCCGTCAACGCACCGACCTGTTCATAGCTAAGCTGTTCGTCCGCGACCAGCAGCAGGAGGAGTCGATATTCCGCCGGCAAACTGTCGAGCGCCTTCTGGATGCGTTGCCCCAGCTCCTTGGTTTCGAGCACGCGCAGCGGGGAATCGGTCCTGGCGGCGGCGTTTTCGAAGACGGTCTGGTCGGCATTGCTGAACATATGCCGCTCGTTCCAGGACTGCTGGAGATTGCGGCAATGATTAATGGCGATGCGATACAACCAGGTGCGAAAGGAGGATTCGCCGCGGAACGTTCCCATCTTGCGAAAGGCTTTTAAAAAGACATCGTGGGTCGCATCCTCAGCTCTGTCCGGGTCCCCCAGCAGCCTCAAGGCGAGGTAGTAGATCGCGCGGCTGTGCTCCTGGTAAAGGTCGGCGAAACCGGACGGTGCCACCGGGCCGGGTTCAGGACCGGTCGCTTTTGCCAAGGGTTCGCTCACGATTGCGTTCACTGCGGATTAGACAGGAACAGTCGGAGAATGTCACGTCCAGGCAGCCCTTTCAGGCCCGGGGACGGCTACTCGTGAGGAAGATTGAACTCGATTCGCGAGCGTGAGCCGGTCTGACGATTGCGGATCTCCATTTGCTCGAGCTGCCAGACGCCATTGACTTTTTGGACCTTTTTGGGGTCGAATTCTTTGAGCAGCTTGTCCTGGGAATCGTACGCCTCGGCATGGACGACTACGATTTCATCGGGTCGGTTGACCGCGATCCACGAAACGACTCGTGAATAAGCCGACGGGACAGGGTTGGGATTCGTGCTTTGAAGAACATCGCAAAAGAGGTTTCGGCGCATCTGCTTTTTCAAGACCCGTTGCTGGGGCCAATGCAGGAAGTCTAAACCCAGATCGGTTAGCCAAAAATCCGATCCCGCGAACGGACGCATCAATTCGTTGCCGGAAACTTTTCTTGTCCCGGACGAGCTGGTGTCGCCAGCTCCGATTGGACTAAGCGTGTACTCGCTCATGTGAGGTTCGGCGTGGCTGATGGCGAACTTTTCGCCGGGCTGATCGCCGGCGGGCTCGGCCGCATAGGTGTTCATCCAGTAGTCAGGGAAAGCAAGCAGTTCGAACTCGACGGGGACGCTGTGTTCGTGGTGATCGCTGTCTCGGATCTTGAGGACGCCCGTATTGGTCGCGTTTTGTTCGGGCTTTTGGGCCAGCAGATTGGAAATCAGCGTGCGCGCCGCCCGCTCGCCTTCGGCGGGGGAGAGCGGTGGCGGACTGGCAAGCTCTGATTTAGGCTGCGCCAGGCACATTGAAGGCGTGAACGCTAAAATTAGCAGCCACCACTTGGACACTACACGTGGCGTCATGGCCAGCTTTAACATCATTTTCACGCGCAGATTTGATTTGCCGGGAAGGTTGACCCTGGAATTTGTTTCGATTTTAACATCCCGGCGAGCATCGTTCGAACGCGTTTCAGTGGTCGGACGCGGCTACTTGTTTTGCAGCACCAGCGGGAGGAGTTCCGAGATGTGTCGGATGAAGTGGACCTTTAGCTTTTTACGCACTTCCGCGGGCACCTCGGTCCAGTCGGGCGCGTTTTGGTCGGGAAGCACCACGTGTTTGAGACCAAAGCGAGCGGCCGCAAGCACCTTTTCCTTAATGCCGCCGACGCGCATGACCCGTCCGCGGAGGCTGATTTCGCCGGTCATGGCGCAATCGGATCGGACGCGGCGTTTGGTGAGCAAAGAAGCGAGGGCGGCGACAAGGGCGACGCCGGCGCTCGGGCCGTCTTTGGGGGTGGCCCCAGCCGGAACGTGAATGTGGATATCAAACTTGCCGTAGTCGCTGAGGTCGATGCCCAGACTGGCGGACTGGCTGCGCAAATAGCTTACCGCGGTTTGGGCGCTTTCTTTCATGACCTCGCCGAGAGAGCCAGTCAGCAGCAGGCCGCCTTTGCCGGGCATCCGGCTGGCTTCAACGAAGAGGACCTCGCCGCCAACGGGAGTCCAGCCCATGCCGGTGGCGATACCGTATTCCTTGATGCGCTCAGCCGTTTCGTTGATGAACCGCGCGGCGCCGAGATAGTCGTTCAGCGCCTCAGGCTTCAGGACGATCGGTTTCGGGAAATGGCCGTTGCTGACGATACGGCGGGTAGCTTTGCGGGTGAGGGCGGCGATTTCTCGCTCGAGCTGGCGCACGCCCGCCTCGCGGGTATAATCGTGAATGACTCTGCGGAGCGTATTATCCGGAATGCGGACTTCCTGTTTGGCCAATCCATGCTCCTCCATCTGCCGCGGAACCAGGAAACGTTTGGCAATTTGCAACTTCTCCGATTCGGTGTAGCTGGGCAACTCGATGACTTCGAGCCGGTCGCGCAGCGCGGGATGGATGGGATCAAGCCAATTCGCGGTGGTGATGAACAGGACGCGCGACAAGTCGAAAGGCAGATCCAGGTAATGGTCGGTGAAGGTGCTGTTCTGTGCCGGATCCAAAACCTCAAGCAACGCCGACGCGGGGTCGCCCCGGAAATCGGCGCCCACCTTGTCCAATTCATCCAGGAGGATAACCGGATTGCGGCTTTCCACCCGGCGCAAAGTTTGGATGATACGCCCGGGCATGGCGCCGACGTAGGTCCGCCGGTGACCGCGGATTTCGGCTTCGTCCCGCATGCCGCCCAGGGAAATGCGGGCAAACTTACGCCCCAACGCCTCGGCGACGCTGCGGCCCAGCGAGGTTTTCCCCACACCGGGCGGACCGACGAGGCAGAGGATTGGGCCCTTGATTTGCTTGCGCCGCTTGATCACCGCCAGAAATTCGATCAGCCGATCCTTGACTTTGGTCAAGCCGAAGTGCTGCTCATTGAGGATCCGCTCAGCGTCCGCCAGGTCGATCTTGTCTTCCGTTTCTTTCGTCCACGGCAGGCTAAGAATCCAATCCAGGTAATGGCGAGTGACGGCGTATTCCGCGGCGGCAGGCGGCATTTGCTGCAAGCGATCCAGCTCTTGAGTGGCGACCTGCCTTGCTTCCGGGGGCAGTTGGGTTTGCTCAATCTTTTCCCGGAGCATCCGAACTTCCGAGGCGTTGGGGTCGGACTCGCCCAGCTCGCGCTGGATAGCGCGCATTTGTTCACGCAGGAAAAAATCTCGCTGGGTTTTCGAAATGGAAGAGGCAACTTCCGTCTGGATTTTTGAGCTAAGAGTGAGCACCTCGTGCTCGCGGTTGAGCATGGGCAACAAGCGCGTGAGGCGCTCTTTGACGGAGCTGGTTTCGAGCAGCTTTTGGCGCTCTTCCAGGCCCAGGTTGAGATTCACCGCAATCAGGTCGGCGAAATGGCCGGGATCTTCGGTGTTGAGGGCGGCGATTTTGATTTGCTCCGACAATGCGGGGGAAAGCTTGATGATTTCCTGGAACTGACTTTGTGCGTTGCGCATCATGGCCGTCAGTTCGACGGAATCCTCGGTGATATCCTTAATCAACTCGAAGGCGGCCGAGAGGTAGGGTTCTACTTTGGTGTACTGCTTGACCCGGACGCGCCAGAGTCCCTCTACGAGGACGCGGACGGTGTTGTCGGGGAACTTGAGCATCTTTAGCACACGCGCGGCGCAGCCGACTTCGTGCATTTCGTGCGGGAGGGGGTTTTCGGCCTCGGCGTTGCGCTGCAGGACTACGCCGAGCAGGCGGTCGCCTCCGACAACATCGTCGATGAGCTTGGTGCTTTGGGTGGTTTCGACCAATAACGGCGCGACCATTCCTGGGAAGATGACAATGTCGGACAAGCCAAGAATGGGGAGGGTCTCCGGCAGCGAACTCGAAGAGACGCGCGGGGGCGCCTCAGGACTGCCAGCCGCACCCAGGATACTAATAAATTCCGTGTCGGGCGAGGTCATATCGCGACTTCTGCAAATTAGATGCCCGCCGCCCGGAAAAGGTTCAGATGAGAGAAGGATTCCCCTCGGCTATGGGCACCTTGGTGCTTTTGGACGGCCGCGTAGCAAGCGGCACATCAATGCGTAGAAACCCATTCAGGTAAGTGGCTTTGGCCTGGATAAGGTCATAGCCGGGTGGCACCTCCAGTACGCTTTCAAATGGGCCATAATTGATTTCCATCACCAAAAAATGAGCTTTGGGGGAGCGGCAACCATCGGGTCGAGTGCCCGCGATGCGCAGGCGATTGGTTTCGACGGTGATCTCGAGGTTTTCGCTGCGCATTCCCGCCAGTTCGACTTTGATGACCAAGCCGTTATCGGTGGAATAAACATCGGTGTTAGGCACCCAGTGAGCCCTGGCCCCTTCACGGCCGGTCCCGGCGGACCGGGTCACGAAATGCACGGATGAACTGACTTTGCACATGGCCATTGCTGCGAAAAGATTTTATCTCAGGATGCCCACCCGCGCAAGGGCGTCATCTCATTTTTACCAGGACTTCGGGTTTCCCGCCTTTACGGGCATGAAAAATAATGGAGCTTTGCGGGCCCGAGGGAGCCGCGCCGACGCAACCACAATGTGTCTGCTGCTGAAAACTAAACCGGCGTCGCCGAAATTTGCCTGCCAATAACGCCCCGGCGGCGACGGCAACGATCACCAGCGACACCCACTGCTGCCAATCCATACCTCGAACATAACCTGAAACCATGTCGGCGCAACCGATGATTTGACGGATGTAAGCCGCTTAATACTCTGCAGAAGGCCGGGGTATATCTCATAAAGCCACGCAATTGGCAGTAGCGCCCGCGCCCGGCAGCGTTTATTATCCGCCCGCCGTTTTTACCCGAGCGGCCCCTCCCCCCGGTTTCGCGCCGTGTGCACGAGCCAGGGCCGGGATATGAACTGAAACCGTAACTGAAATTGGAACGCTTATGACATCGATTGCGCAATTGCTCGGCGACAAGGCCGATTTTCTTCTTAACTTCAACGCCCCAAAAATTCCCAAGACCAGGCTTCACCTGCCGGGGGCAGACGCCGTTGACCGGCTTTACGCTGTTAGCGACCGAAACAATCGTGTTTTAGGCAATCTCCAGCGCATGGTGGGCCACGGGCGATTGGGCGGGACGGGGTACTTGTCCATTTTGCCGGTCGACCAGGGCATCGAGCATTCCGGCGGGGCGAGTTTCGCGAAAAACCCGGATTATTTTGACCCCGAAAACATCGTGAAGCTGGCGATTGAAGGTGGTTGTAACGCGGTGGCTTCGACTTTCGGCGTCCTGGGCGCGGTCGCCCGACAGTTCGCGCACAGAATTCCATTCCTGGTGAAGCTCAACCATAACGAGCTGATGACTTACCCGAACAAATTCGACCAGATCATGTTCGGGACCGTCAAGCAGGCTGCGGACATGGGCGCGGCGGCGGTTGGCGCGACGATTTATTTTGGATCGGACCAGAGCGCTCGCCAGCTCGTGGAAGTGGCCCAGGCCTTTGCACACGCGCATGAGCTGGGTATGGCGACGGTGCTCTGGTGCTATCTGCGCAATGGCGCTTTTAAAAAGGACAAGGATTTCCACGTTTCGGCCGACTTGACAGGCCAGGCCAACCACTTGGGCGTAACCATCCAGGCGGATATCATCAAGCAAAAGCTCCCGGAGAACAATGGCGGTTTCCGTGCGCTAAATACCCCGGGATCGAGCTACGGCAAGTACGACGAACGGATCTACACGGAACTGAGCAGCGATCATCCGATCGACTTGTGCCGTTACCAGGTGGCGAACTGTTATATGGGGCGCGCGGGATTGATCAACAGCGGTGGCGAATCCAAAGGCGCCGGCGACCTGGCCAGCGCCGTGGCGACCGCGGTTATCAACAAACGCGCGGGGGGCATGGGCCTTATCTCGGGCCGTAAAGCTTTCCAACGCCCAATGAAGGAAGGCATCGGTCTGCTCAACGCCATCCAGGACGTTTATTTGAGCAAGGACGTGACCATCGCCTAAGCATTAAAGGGTCGTTTGGCGGACGCGGCGAGCCGCCACGCTTTTACCCCAAGCCCCGAATTACCGAAACGCGATTCGGGGTTTTCTCTAATGGCTGCCCTGGGCACATCTCGCGATAGTATCGTTGCCATTCGCCGGTATTCCGAGGATTGGGGCGAGGATTGGGGCCTGGCGGGAGCATTATCAAAGGACTCCCGTCTAATTCCTTATGAGAATAGCACTGATGCTGCCGATCCTAGGACTGCTAGTGGCCGAGTTTGAGCCGGGTGCGTTCGCCCAGTCTTTAGCAATCGATGGCGGTTTGCCGGTGAGTTGGAGCACTAATCTGATTTGGGCACCAACAAGCGGAAGCACAAATGGCATGACTTTTTTGCCCGGCAGGTCACTGAAGCGCCAGTCAGCTAAGGAAGCGAAGCTGCTCACGGGCAAACCGGCTGCCCTCAGGCCGGGCATTTACGAGTCGAAGCCGTTCACCGCGTTGATACTTGTGCCGGAACGACATCCGGATGAGCGTTTCACAATCGGCCCGAGCTTTCCTTGGATTGACCCCAACATGCCCATTCTCCATCCAGAGTTACAACTCTTGCCGCGCAAGTGAAACTAACCTCCCAGGCAACCCCTTACTCTGCGCCCTCCTTGCCCTGCGTTGGGACGGGGATGCGCGCCAAGGCGTCTCGGGCGAGTTCTCCGATACCGGTGAGTGAGCTCACATCCGCTCGTTGCACCAGGGTATCGAGCCAGTCCGTGAACGCGGCTTCCGGATGCGCGTGCGGGTCGGGCAAGAGCCGCCATTGGCGGGAATTCCAATCAAAATACAGGCGTTTGAGATCGTAAGCGTAAGGTCGGGGCAGGCCACCCAGCAGCGTTGAGAGCATGTTGCGGTCGCAACCGGCGACGACCAGGGAACCGATGAACCGCAACTCCGCTTCCTGGGCGTCATCGAGGTGGGAGACGCCCTCGGGAGAAAAGCTTAGCCAGCCGTCCTCGTGGAGCTTGAGCACGGCCCACCAGTTGAGACCGATTTCGTCGCACAACGCATGGGGTTCTGCCGGGAAGAGGAGTTGCTGCGCAGCGCTGACCCGCGCCATCTGCGGATCATCTTCGCGCAAATGAAAGAGTAGCGCGGGGATCGCGTTGTAGCTGGCCTGGTGGCAACTCGGCTCGAAACTCGCTTCCATGCGACGGTTTCACTGATCACGGCGCATCCTAACAGGTGCGGACAGCGCCATGAACGGATTGGTGCCCCGATTCTAACCGCGACTTCTGCCGGTGGGAAGCGGAAAAATGCACGCGCGCAAAATAATAAAATGATCTACGCGAGCTGGAACGAGTGTAGGTGGGATGGCATGCAGATTACCCGAATTAAAGCGAGCTCCGCAGGCGAACTTGTGCGGGGGCTGCGCTAACGACCGTGCGGGACGATCCTGCGGGAGCGGCGCCTGGGCTCGGTCGTTGCAGGGCGATCCACGGAAAAGTCAGACGTGAGAAATTTCGGTGCCGGAAGCAGCTCGATCGGGCGCTTGCGCTCCTCAATCATGAAATCCAGACGTCCCTGGTCCGCGACCGCACGGAGGTAATTGCGGGCGCGGTCGAGCCGGGCGCTCGGGTTTTCGGGCATGGTGATCAATGCGACCAGCGCCGCGGTCCCTTGCGGATGATGCGGTAACCAGGAATCCACCCAGACGTAGAATGGGAGAGGCAAACCATCGCTGGCGCAGAGCGCGACCACAATCACATCGGCGCGGATCGCGGTGGAAACCGCGCCGGCAAGGACTGCCGGTTCGCCCAGGTCTGAAATTTTCCACCAGGTCGTCCGGGCCGCTTCCTTGCTCACCAATTCGGCAACTCGCTCGCAGACCCGGCCGGCCCATTCGCGCGACCAGCCATCCTCGTACACCACAGTCATGTTGAGACTGTAAGAAGCTCCGGGGCCGGCCAGCGCCATGCCTTGGAGGGGGGTGATTTGCGGCAATTGTGCGGGTGGTGGCATTTTGTTAAGGGTTGGAACTCAAATATTTTTGGCGGCGACAGGAATTGGGTCAAAAGGAGGACCCAGCGTTTCGGAGATTCCGCTCAAACCCCCTAAGAGCTGGATTCAACCGAAACGCCGGGTCATCTCCCAACCGATCCTCTGTTCTCCGTACTGAAGGTGAAGGTACCGCTTTGCTGGGTATCGCCGTCTGAGTTATCGCTTCTGGATTCAATTTTTATCGGGAGCGTCGAACACAACCCGAAGTTGCGAGCAGAATACACCCGTCGCGCAATCCTCCAAGTCAGGAAGAACAGAGAAAGATTGTCAGGGGATTCCCTGACAGAGAATTAATATTCGGAAGGGGAAGTTGTGCTCGCGGCACCGGAGCGGAATGTCGCAGTCGCGGTTTATCGCGCCTGCAGGGGAAGCTAAACGACACACCATTTGCCCCTCGGAGAAAAAACTCTGAGGTCAGTGGTTTGCGCGCGCCCCCGGAAGGTTTTAATCATGTTCATGTTCCCGCCGATCGTCGCCATGCCACCGTCGGCGCTCCCGGTGACGGTCGCGGTCCCAATAATGATCGCGGTCGTAGGGCCTGGGGTGAACGTAATGATAGGGATAGCCGTAGCTCTCGCCATAATAGGTGGTATAAGGGTATTCTCCGTAAAGGGCGCCGCCGTAGCCGTAACCATAGCCACTGTGTACTTCACATCCGGCGGTGAGCAACAACATCCCCGCGCCAACCAATCCAATGAGCTGTTTCATTTCACAGATCCTCCACTGAAAAGCTGGCATTCGACTCAAGGGAAAACCATGGGGATAAACCCGTCGCGGGCCCGCCTTAAGAGGGATTTACCCTATTGCTCCGCGGGCCGGTGAACACGGGTTCGCGGCAGTGGGAGGCCGACTACGTCGCCACCGTTTCGCCCGGCTTGGGCTGGATGACTTTAATGCGGGGATGCCGCTCCCGGATTTGTTCTTCAAACCAGTTCCGCGAATCATCATCCCCATGGCACAACAGCACCGTCCGCGGTTCGACCTGGCTCACAAAGTCGAGCATCTCGCTTCGATTGGCGTGGGCGGTCAAATCGAACTCCTCGATTTCGCACCGGCGGGTGACTTCTCCGCCGCTCGGGCTAAAGAGAAAGGTCTGTCCGGGTCTGGCTGCGCGTAAACGGCCGCCCGGGGTATCGGGGTCACTGTAGCCAACGAAGAAAATGGACTGGCGCTCGTCCCCAATCATGCGCAAGGCCAGATTGTGCGCTGCGGTATGCTCGCTCATCATCCCCGCCGTGATGACGAAGATGCGACTGCCGGTCAGTTTCATTTTTTCGGATTGCCCCTGATCCAGCACCTGGAGGTTTAGTGCCTCGTGCAACTGCAGGTTCGGGAACTGGCGATGAGCGCGATGCGATTCCAGGTCGTAGATTTCGGTAAAGACGCGGCCGAGGCCGCCGATATAAATCGGTTGCTGCCGGATTTTTCCTTCGCCGATCAGCAGGGCCAGCAGCGCCAGGATCTCCTGCGTCCGGCCAAGCGCGAAAGTCGGGATCAGAATTGAGCTTTTTCGCTGCAGCGCGCGTTGAATCGACTGTGACAGCCGTTCGATCTCGCGCTCGCGAGTAAAATCGGGAGATACCGGGCGGTTACCCCGCGTGGTTTCCATCAGCAGGACATCGGCTTTGATGCCTTGAAACTGGGCTGCTTTCAGAATGGTCTGATCGTGGAAACAGACATCTCCGGTGTAGAACAGGCGTTCCTGTCTGCCGCCGACCAGGATTCCGGCGGAGCCGAGCGCATGCCCCGCGTCATGGAATTCCAGCGTGGGAGAAAGAAACCCCGCCCGGTTTTTTTTGAAGGCGACCCAATCGATCTCGCGGTTGTATTTGAATCCTTGGAAAAGCGGTTCGACGTCGTCCACCTGGTCGTGGGTGAAGAGCGGGTACTCTCGGATGCCGCATTCGTCCCGTTGGCGCGTCATCACGTTGACCGAATTGTGCAGCACGCGTTCTACGAGGAAATAGCTCAGCTCACTCATCAGCACCTGGGCTTGCGGAAAATAGCGCAACGCGACTGGCAGGGACCCCACGTGATCATGGTGACAATGGGAGATCGCTATCGCGTCCAGATCCTGACCTTTGACAAGATCATAAAGCGGCATGCTCTGGCGGCCCTCGCGCTTGGGATGAATGCCGGCATCCAATAGCAGCCGGTGCCCATCAATTTCGACAAACCACGCCGAAGCCCCGATCGCGGTGTCGGGATTGAGATTCGTGATCCGCATAGCCGCTACTTGGGCGGCACCGGGTCCCCCAGGTTCTTCTTCATCGCTTGCTGAAAAGCCATCGGATCGTCGTAAACGGTGTAGGCTGGCGGGGGATCAAACAGATTGGGTTCCGGGCGCGCGAAGTTGATTTGTTGGAACCGCACCACCGAAGTGTTTTCCTTGTCCGTGGTCTCGATTTTAACCGGAAAATCCTTCAGATCGGTCGCGTTCCAGGTCAGGGCTTCGACGGTTTTTCCGTCGTTGTCGGTGACGAGCACTTTGTTTTTCACGCAGGGATGGCCTTCGGCGGTTTCCTTGCCCAGCTCGGTTTTCTTTAGCTTCGACGTTGTGTTCGTCGGATCAGCCCCTTCCTCGGGTAGAGGCATGGTCAATACCGCCTTTTGGTCCGGATAAACCGCGTAAGCGCGTTGCTTGTCCGGGCGAACAATACTGATGACGTGTGCCATGCCCATTTGCTTGAGAGCGGCAGCCATGCCGGGAGGCATGTTCCGGTTTTTCATTTGTGTCAGATCCATCTCGACCCTGATTTTGCCTTCCAGGAAAGCGAAATCCATCGCCATGTCGGCGATCTGCTCCTGGTTGGTATCCTGGACCTGCACGTCGGCTTTCGCGCTGAATGCTTTGATGTCGCCGAATAGCCGCGTCAGCGCTCCGCTCATACCGCCCGGTGCGCCGTCGCTCGGCATTTGGCCCCAGGCCGTGAAACCCGCAAGCCATAATGCGCCAACACCAATGTAAAGTTTCATGCCGAAGCAACCTGTTTTCATAAGTCCGAAGCCGCAGGGAACATAACCCTTCACCCTTTGATGGCCAGTGAAATTTCCAGAGTTGGCTCGTGCCCTCGGCTGGTGTACGTTTCTGTCCAACAAGACGGGAAACGTTATAATTTATTCGCGCCCTATGACCCACTCTCCCCATCGGAAAAGAATTATCGGACTGGTTTGGTTGCTGACCGGGGTCGGGCTTCTGCCGATTGCGGGCCAGCAGGTGCCGGTTATCGAAAAGCACTTGACCAATGGCATGCGCTTGCTCCTGGTGGAGCGCCACGATGAACCCACGGTCGCGGGCGGCTGGGTGGCACATGTCGGCAGCTCGAACGAAAAGCCGGGCATGACCGGCATCGCTCATCTGTTCGAGCATATGATGTTCAAGGGCACGCCAACCATCGGCACCAAGGACTATCCGAAGGATCTCGAAATCATCGCCGGCCAGGAACAACTCCGCGACCAGATGCGGCAGGAGGAGCGGAAAATGCGCGTCGAATATCGCCACGGTGAAATCGATGACTTGCTCAAGCCGGAAAATAAAACCCAACGGTACCAGGAACTGGAAAAAGAGTTCAACAAACTGATCAGCGAGCAGCGGCAAATCCTGGTTAAAAACGAGTTTGACCGCATTTACACCGGGCAGGGCGGCGCCGGAATGAACGCCTTCACGACCGAGGACATGACCGGCTACTTCATCAACGTGCCGGCTAACAAGCTGGAGCTGTGGATGTGGATGGAGTCCGGCCGTCTCTGGCACCCGGTCTTTCGCGAGTTTTATGCCGAACGCGACGTCGTGTTCGAGGAGCGGCGCATGCGGACCGACTCCACGCCGCTGGGCAAATTCTCCGAGGAGTTCAATGCGATGTTCTGGGAATCCTCGCCCTATAGCTGGCCGGTGGTGGGCTGGCCATCCGATATTCCGGCGATTTCCAAAGCCCAGGCCGATGAGTTCTATGCCACTTTCTATTCCCCGCAGAACATCACCCTGATCCTGGTTGGGGATTTTCAGCCGGCTCAGGCCGAGGCGCTGGCCAAAAAATATTTCGAGCGCATTCCCCATGGACCTAAAGAGGCTCCGGATGTCGTCACCCTCGAAGTCAAACAGGTGGCGGAAAAGCGGATGAACGCTGAAGCGGAAACCAATCCGCAAGTCGACATCCTCTGGCATACGGTGCCTTTCGAGCACAAGGATTCCTACGCCCTGCAGATTTTGGGACAAATTCTCTCCACCCGCACCGGGCGCCTTTATAAAAACCTGGTGCTGGCCAGCGGCGTCGCCACCGATGCTTACGCCAACCAGGGATCGCAGAAATGGGCCGGCTATTTTAACGCGGGCGGCGAGGCGCGCGAAGGGCACACGCCCGAAGAAGTCGAACAGGGCATTTACGCGAACGTTGAGAAACTCAAGCAAGCTGAGGTTCCGCCTGAAGAATTGCAGAAGGTGAAAAACAATTTCGCCGCGGGCGAATATCGGCGGCTGACCGCCGACTTCCCGATTCTGATGCAGTTGGTCCGCAACGACGGCGAGGGCGACTGGCGAGAGATTAACGCTGCCGGACCCAAAATCCAGGCTGTGACCGCCGCCGATGTCATGCGCGTCGCCAATACTTATTTTACCAAAGAAAACCGCACGGTCGCCATCTACACTCGCAAGCCTGGCGCCTCAGCGGCACCCAGGGAAACCTCGAAACGAGCAAGCAAATGAAATTGACCCTTCGGAACTCCTGTCTGCCGCTATCGGCGGCCTTTGTGCTTTGCCTGGCTCCCGGCGCGGGGTCGGCGCAGCCTCAGCCCGCTGATGGCTCAAGCCTTTCCCAACCCATTCCTGATCGTCCCGAAAAGCTCACTTACCCACCTTTGGTTTATGAGCCTCCTGCCGCGCAGCAATACCGCGTGCAACTGAAAAGCGGGCCGGTGGCCTACGTCGTCCCGGATCGCGAACTGCCGCTGGTCAACATTGTTATTTATGTGCGCACCGGGGAGTATCTCGAGCCTGCGGGCAAGGAAGGACTGGCTGATCTCACCGGTTATCTCCTGGCTCGCGGCGGAACTCAATCCCGCACTGCCGAACAGCTCGAAGAGCGCCTGGCCTTTCTCGCCGCTTACCTGAACTCCGGTGTCGGGGAGAGCCAGGGCAGCGTGAGCTTGAACTTGCTCTCCAAAGATCTCGACGAAGGCCTCGGGATCCTGCGCGAAGTGCTCACCGCTCCGCGCTTTCAGGACGACAAAATCGCGCTGCGCAAACAGCAATTGCTCCAGGGAATGAAAGAGCGCAATGACGATTCGAGTTCGATCCAGGCTCGCGAAGAGGCCTTCCTGGCCTTCGGCGAGAGCTTCTGGGCCAACCGCTATTCCACCGCCGCCTCCGTCGATTCGATTGCCCGCGCCGACGTCGAGCGCTTTCATCAAAGCTGGTTTCATCCATCGGGCTTCGTCGTCGCCATCAGCGGGGATTTCGATCGGGCTCAAATGGTAGATAAATTGGAAAAATTGTTCGCTGATTGGCCGTTTAAGGGCCAGGACTCGCCGCCGATCCCGACCGACACAAAGTTTGCTGCCCCGGGAGTTTATCTCGTGGACAAGGATGTCAACCAGGGCCGGGTCGCGATGATGCTTCCGGGCATTATGCGGGATGACCCCGACTATTTCGCGGTGCTGGTGATGAACGACATTCTCGGGGGTGGCGGGTTCACCTCGCGGATTATGAACCGCGTGCGCTCGGATGAAGGGCTCGCCTACTCCGCCTATTCCAGTTTTCCGGGCGGAGTTTATTACCCGCTGACCTTCACCGCGGGCTTCCAATCCAAATCCCGGACTGTCCCCTATGCTGCATCGATCGTGCTGGAGGAGATGAACTCTATGACAGCCAAACCGGTGAGCGATGAGGAGCTGAACACCTCGAAGCGCGGGTTCATCGATCGTTTCCCACGCACTTTTGGCACGAAATCCCAGGTCGCCAATACGCTCGCGCAGGACGAGTTTACCGGCCGTTTCGCCAAGCAACCCGACTACTGGCAGACCTACCGAGCCCGCCTGGAAGCGGTGACTAAAGATCACGTGAGCCGCGTGGCAAAAAAATATCTCGGACAGGACCGGCTCGCCATTTTGATTGTCGGCCAGAAAGATCAAATCGTTCTGGGTCACCCGGACCATCCGGTGAAGCTGGCCGAGCTGGCTGGCGGCCGCGTCGTGGACGTGCCCTTGCGGGATCCACTCACCATGAAGCCGCTAGGCGGCGGTGAGAAATAAAAGTAGCAAGATGCCGCTGGGATTTTGTCGCCCAGCGAGGCGTGAACGAGGCGCATTTCGCAGCGATCTGTAACGAGTGAACAACGAAGCTGGGCGGCAAAAGAACAAGAACAAGGCAGGTTGCTACTTTTATTTCTTACCACCGCCTAGCTCAGGGATCGGGCGAAAAACCGGCAGAAAAGGTTCAATGATTCTGCAGCGTCGTGGTTTGCTGCAAAAGTGCTCAACCGTGGCCTAATCGTTCCAGAAGCCGGCTGTGGATGTTTCCGAAGCCCCCGTTGCTGAATACGATCACGACCTCGCCGCCCTGGGCATTTTTCGCTACGTGGCCGATAATCGTCTCCACGTCGGGAAGATAGATCGCGGTTTTGCCGGCGCCTTTCAGATCTGCCAAAAGGCGCTCCGGATCCAGCCGCTCCTCAGGGGCAAGCAATTCCAGGCGCGCCACCTGCGAAATGACCACCGCGTCGGCATCGGCAAAAGAGTCCGCCAGCTCCCGCTGAAAAATATTTCGTCGCGTTGTGTTGGTGCGAGGTTCGAAAATCGCCCAGACTTTCTGGTGCGGGTATTTGATGCGCAGGGCCCGTAAGGTCTCACGAATAGCGGTGGGATGATGCCCAAAATCGTCCAGCACCGTGACTCCGCCGGCGATTCCCCTCAGTTCCATCCGGCGTTTGATTCCCTTGAAAGCATCGAATGCCGCCTGGATCTGTTGGTTTTTCAACCCGCAATGTTTCGCGCACGCCACCACCGCCAATGCGTTCCGGACGTTCAGTTCCCCGAGAAAATTGGTGTGGAATTTGAAACTGGGGATTTCGAATTCCGTCGCCGTTGGGCCGTAACGGATGTTGAAGGCCTGAATGGCATTTCCCTCGCCCAGCCCGAAGCGTTTCACCGGGCAATGGGTGATGTTGAGCAGCGGTCTCAGGTTGGAATCGTCTCCGTTGGCGAGCAGGAGACCGTTGCGCGGGACGAGGCGAATGAAGTGTTTGAACGAGGTCTTGATCGCGTCGAGATTGGGGAAGATGTCGGCATGATCGAATTCGAGGTTGTTGATGATGGCGACCTCGGGAAGGTAATGGACAAACTTGCTGCGCTTGTCGAAAAAAGCGGTGTCATATTCATCCCCTTCAATGATGAACCATTCACTGTCGGTAAACCGTGCGCCCTGACCCAGGTTAGTGGGAATTCCGCCGATGAGAAAGCTTGGGTTGAGCCCGTTATGCTCGAAGACCCAGGCCAGCAGAGAGGTGGTCGTCGTTTTGCCGTGGGTTCCCGTAACCACCAGCGAACGCTTTCCGCGGATGAAGAAATGTTTCAGCAACTCCGGCAGAGAACAATGCGGCAGTTTGTGATCCAGCACGTACTCTGCCTCGGGGTTGCCGCGTGAAATCGCGTTTCCCACTACGACCAGGTCCGGTTTATATGCCAGGTTTTGCTCCACATAGCCTGCCATGACGTCGATCTTCCGCTCGGCGAGAAAGGTGGACATCGGCGGGTACACATTTTGGTCGGAGCCGCTGACTTGCACCCCTTTCTCTCGCAAGGCCACCGCGGCCGAAGCCATCGCTGTCCCACAGACACCGATGAAGTGTACCGAACGAATTTGTGAAAACATCGGTTGCATGATATGCCCCATCACGGGCGTTGAAAGTGAAAACAGCTAATCCCTGTAGCGGCGTCTCGGCAGAGCGCCGCACTAAATCGCGTGCCCTCACCCAGCCTCATATTTCTTCAGTTTTACGAGACCAATTCCTCGCGAGTCATTAACACCCTCATTCATGGCTTGTCATTACCCAGATCTTTCATTCGATCGAATAAGCTTCGCTTGCGGACAACTGTGAAACCCCGTAGGGGTGACCTGTTTATAGCAACCGGCGACCCCAAGCCTCCGGTCCGGAACCCCGTAGGGGTGGCCTGTCGTGGGGCTGCAATGATCCGGCTCTTGGCAATCCCAGGGAGCTGGTCACCCCCCAGCGGGGAGTGAATCAGTTCGTCGCGGCGGTCTCGGCCAGCGTTAAGGCAGCCTTTGCGGTTGCCTGGGCCGCCCCGCTTCCCATAATCAGCCGCTATGGCCAACACCTATTCACAAATCTACGTCCAGGTGGTTTTTGCCGTCCAGCGCCGGCAAAACCTGATTCATAAACAGAACAAAGAGGAGCTTCACAAGTTTATGACTGGCATCGTGCGGGAGCGCGAACAAAAGCTTCTGGGCATCCATTGCATGCCAGACCACACGCACATCCTGATCGGGCTCAAGCCATCGGTGGCTTTATCGGAGGTGGTACGCGACGTGAAGAATGGCTCGACCAATTTTATCAACCGTAAGCGGTGGGTGCTGGGCCGCTTTTGCTGGCAGGAGGGTTTCGGCGCTTTTTCTTACGGTCACTCTCAGCTCACCGGCATCATCAATTACATCCGCGATCAGGAACGGCATCATGCCAGGAGGAGCTTTCGTGACGAATACGTCCGGTTTCTACAGAAATACGAAATCGAGCACGACCAGAGGTACCTCTTCAAGCCGTTGGATTGAGGTTGTGAAACCCTATTAGGGGTGGAGCTCTCTATGGCATCGCGCGGCCGCGCATGCTTGTTTCATCAGCCACATCTTTCGCCCGGTTGTATCGGATCGTCTTCCGGGTACATGCGTAAACCCCGTCAGGGGTGGCCTGTTTATAGCAAGCGTGCCGACCAAACCTTTCGCCTCGGAACCCCGTAGGGGTGACCTGTCCCGGAACTGCACCAGGATCGGATCTTGTAGCCCCCATCCGACAGGTCACCCCTAGGTGACAAATCATTCATGGGGGTGACACACCCATTCATGGCTGTGCTGAGATGCGGATGGCGCCGTTCAACCGTTTTTCAACGGTTTACGGTCCGAGTAATCAACCCGCGTGGCGGGGTCACCGCTGGGAAAATCTCCGGCCTTGAGCCCGGGCAGCATTCACCTTTTTACGGAGCTTGACCCTCGAATGGATTCAGGTAAAACCCTCTCACAGAATCGTCCTGTCCACTCAACCTCAAATGAACAAATACCTCATATTCTCTACTCTCCTTGCTGCTTCCATCCTGTCTTTGAGCGCCGCCGATGAGGCAGGGTTCCGTCCGCTATTCAACGGCAAAGATACCGCCGGCTGGCACTTGCGCCATGCCGACGGGCATAAGAGCTGGTCCGTCGAGGACGGTGTGCTAAAAAACACCGTTAACCGCGGCGAGCACGGAACCGACCTGGTTACCGATGACAAGTTTTCGGATTTCACGGTCCGTTTCGAGTACCTGGTCCCGGACCACTCCAACAGCGGCTTCTACCTTCGCGGCCGCCACGAGATCCAGATCCTGGGAGATTACGCGAGCGGCAAGCCGTCCCTGGGCGGCAACGGCGCGTTGTATAATTTCAAAGCCCCGGATCAGTTCGTCTCCAAACCCGGCGACCAATGGCAAACCTGCGAGGCCACCATGATCGGAAATAAAATCACGGTGGTGCTCAATGGAGTAAAGATCCACGATAACGTCGAATGCACCCGGGCCACTGGCGGTGAACTGGACGGCAATGTCGACCAGCCCGGCCCCATTCTGCTTCAAGGCGATCACGGAACGGTTTCCTTCCGCAATATCCGCATCAAGACTTTGAAGTAACTGACTTCAATGGGCAGTTGATTTGCCCACGCAACCCCAAAGTGGGCTTTAATTTCATGCCCCCTTGAGGCATGTTGCCCGCCATGACCCACGAGAGTCTGGCTGGTTTTGGGATTTTGATTCTGGAAGATGAGCCGCTGCTGCGCAAGCAGCTGGCCGCTCAGCTCGAACGGTTAGGAGCCGACATAACCCAGGCCGGGACGCTCAAGGCCGCGCGGCAGCTCGCCGCCGAGTTGAGTTTCGACTTCGCCTTGCTGGATGTGAATCTTCCGGACGGCCGCGGGACTGATCTCTTGCAGGAAAAGTTGTTCCCGGCCAATACCGGCGTGATCGTGATGACCGCCAACGGAGGCGTTGCCGGGGCTGTGGAGGCGATGCGGCTGGGGGCGGACGATTACCTGGTAAAACCGTTCGACCCGCTTGAACTGCCGCTCGTGATTGGCCGGGCTCGCCGCGCCCGGCAGAGCTCGCGTGCGGACCAGCATCGACGCGACGAGCAGGCTTCTTTTTTTTTCGGGCCAGCCCTGGCGGGCCTGGAAGCGCAGTTGCAAAAGGTATTGACCGCTGACCGCCGCATGGAAGGGCCGTTGCCCCCGGTGTTGATTCAGGGCGAGACCGGCACGGGCAAGACAACTATTGCTCGATGGTTGCATCAACAGGGACCGCGCGGCAATGGCCAATTGATCGAGGTGAATTGCTCGGCCCTGCCCGAAACGCTCGCCGAGTCTGAACTTTTCGGACACGAACGCGGTGCCTTCACGGATGCGCGAAGTGCCCGCATCGGCCTGTTTGAAGCTGCCAATGGCGGCACCTTGTTCCTGGATGAGTTACCCAGCCTCTCGTTCGGGCTCCAGGCCAAAGTTTTAACCGCGATCGAGGATCATCAAATTCGCCGCGTGGGCGGCAATAAAGTGATTCCCACCGACGCGCGAGTGGTGGCTGCAACCAACCGCGATTTAAGGGAATTGGTAGCAGGGGGCAAATTCAGGGAAGACCTGCTCCAGCGGCTGGACTTGTATCGAATCCTCCTGCCTTCGTTGCGCGAGCGGGGGGAAGATATTTTAAAATTGGCCGACCTTTTTATCCTGGGGGCTTGCCGCCGTCATCGCCTCACTCCCAAAAAAATCACTGCTTCCGGCCGTCAGCGCCTTCTGGCTTATCGCTGGCCCGGCAACGTCCGCGAATTAGCTCACGAGGTGGAGCGCGCCCTGGTGTTTGAGGAAAATGAAGAACTGAACTTCGAAGGTTTGCAGACCCCCATTGACACCAGCGCTCCTCTGGCGGAAAACGGCTGGTTCAATCCCGGCTTCCGATTTCCAACTCAGGGATTTTCACTCCCGGCCGCGATCGGCCTCCTGGTGCAACAGGCCCTCACACAAAGCGGCCAGAACGTCTCTGCGGCCGCCCGGTTGCTCGGGGTCTCGCGTGACTTTTTACGTTACCGCATCAAAGGACCTCCTGAGTCGAGTGAAGCTGGGGGCCAGCACCCAACTGGACCTTGACCCGCAGGCTAGATCGGGTGGCAGGCCCCAGCGCCTCCGACGCCTCGAAAAGCTCAAAATTAGTCTATATCGTTCATTATGAGCTATTTATAGTTAGCTCGCTCCCGTTGGCACGCCACCTGCAAAAGAAACCTATCGATAGCGGGTCACTGGCAAGTAAGCCAGTGGTAGTGCGAAGAAAGAATAAAGATATGAATAAGTTAAGAATCCTCTTGATGGTTGGCATGTCGGCGGTGAGCCTGGTCTCTCCCCGTATAGTGCTTGGGCAAACCACCACGCCTCCTCCGACAGTCGTGCCCCAGGATCGCGATGATCGGGATTTGCTGCGCGATCTTAAAGGCGTTCCCGACAACGTGAAAACGTTGATCCTGAGCTTCGACCAGCAACGCGATCAGTTCCTCCGCCAGCAGCGGCTGCTGCTGATCAAGCTGCGGCATGCGACGACGGCCGAGGAACGGGAACAGATTCGCGAGCAATTGCAGGCCAATCGCCAGGAATTCCTGGCGGACCTCAAATCCTTCCGCCAGGAATTGCGCGCGGACCTGCAGAAGCTCAAAGGCGAAATCAGCCACGCGGAATTCCTGCGCATCATCGACGCTGCGCATGACGCGGCAAAGGACGGCGGTCATCGCCATCGTGGCCAATAAGAAAGGCTCTGGCTGAGTGCTGAAGACGCAAAATTAACTCTCACGCCTCGAACCAAGCGACTCGCAAGGGCCGCTTGGTTGTTTGTACGCGGCTTATGGAAGCGCAATCCGCGATTATCCGGCAAAACAGCAGTGGGGCAGCCGTTCCGCCTGTACTGGCGGGGCTTGTCTCCGTATTGGGTCCGAGGGCAAATGGTCCTCGTGGCAGGCGGAACGTCTGCCCTGCTGCTCTGTTTAACCCCGCAATGGGCGCCGGCGTCGGATGCCGCTGTGCTCGGTTCGGGCGCCGACACGAATGGACTGGACTTGATCCCCGAACGGGACGCGCTGTGGAGCGAGTCCATGTTGTGGGAAAAGGATGTCGTGGTGCGATTCGGTCTGGGCTACAAGGACAACATCCTCCTAAGTCCATTAGCGCCGCAGGGCAGCGCTTTTTTTCTCAGTGGATTGGACCTTACGGTTTTACGGCTTCCCATGGATGGCCTGGATTTTAACTTCTCAGTGACCGGCGATGACACCCGTTACTGGAAAGCGCCTGACGGGGTCAAAGGCGAGGATCTCTGGCTGGCGAGGGCTCAACTGCAAAAGTATTTTGCGAACGAGTGGCGGGCGGGGATGGAAGCCAAGTACATTTACGCCGACCAGGTGCTTGAGGAACTGGTCGTAACCGGCGGCCTCCATGCGGTACAAGCCAGGGGCAGCACGGTGAGCGTCCGTCCCTTCGTGCGGCGCGACCTGGGCAGCAACTCCTGGTTGCAACTGGAGGCGCCGGTCACCCGGGAATGGTGGCAGTCCCCGCTCGACCCTGATTGGAAATCCGGTCTCCAGCTCATCCTGGGCTGCTCCTACGGTTTCCATTCCGAGCTGTCGCTTACCTGCGGTGGTTTTTACATCGCACACGCGGATTGGCTGGCGCGGGATGCCGCCGGAAATGAATTGCCCGGGCGAACGCTGGATCTCTGGCGTCAGGTTTTCGAGTTTAAATGGGAGCATGTGTGGGATGCGCGGCAACGCTGGTGCTCCACGACCAAAGGCGGGCTGCAATCCGACCAGGACAACGGAGGCGGCTATTTCGATTATGATCGCTATTTCGCTTCTGAAGAACTGCGGTATCGGGCAGCGGGTTGGGAAATCAAAGCTGGGGCCGGAGTGTCCTACTACGACTTCCTCGTCCAAACCCTCGGGACGCCACCCAGCCCGACGCTGAACCTGGTCACTTTGAATTTTAGTTTCCGGGCGGAACGCCAGTTGTACAAATCGGTTCGCGGTTTCGCCGCCTACGAGCATGAACAGGCGATCTCAAATGATCCCGAAAGCGAATATCGCGCTGAAACCGTGACGGCTGGCTTGAGCCTTGAATTTTAGGCAAATAATAGCGATTGCAGTTAACGTTTTGCTGTCTTTTCATCTAAGATGAACTGCTTGTATGAATGACCTGTCAGCGAGCCGAGCTTCGTCGACCGCAGGAGCGGCCCGCCGTTCGCGTCGCGCTTTATTCGGCGGCATCCTTCTGGGCCTTTTGGTATTAGCCGGGTCCATCGCCGGCTCGATGCTGCATTTGCGTCAGCACATTCGCGCTCAAATCGCCGGACGGGACGGCGAGGCGATGGAGGCTGTCTCCGCGATGCAGTACCTGGACGATAAGTCCAGCGGGGAGACGATTGCCGGCCTGGATGATCCTGGGGAGCAGCTCCAACTGGTGCTTAAAACCTCGCGATTAAGGAATGTGCTCGGGGTCCGTTTGTTTTCACCCGAAGGCAAATTTATCAATGCGGTGCCGGCTTACATCACCGAAGCGGCGCTTTCGCCGAAGGATCTGTCGGTCCTCCAGGCAGTCAGGCCGGTCAGCCATTTTCTCCCGCAAGCCCGGTTGGAGCAGCAGGATTTGCTCGCCGAAACGAACAGCGCGCCGGTGCCCTTGCTCGAGGTGAATATTCCGCTGCACGAAGAAGGCTCGACCCGGCTTTGCGGGGTGGCGCAGTTCCTGATGAACGGCACCAGCATTGCCACCGAATACGCGGAGTTGGACCGGCACATGGCGCTCCAGGCCGCATTGGTGTTTGGCATCGGAGCCAGTGTCCTGGCAGTGGGCCTGGCATGGGCGTTCGGCCGGCTCAATCTCGCCAACCGCTTGTTAGCGGCCCGGACATCAAACCTGCTTAAGGCCAACCGCGAACTTTCCCTGGCGGCACGTACCTCCGCGGTGGGCGCCGTGACATCCCACCTGATTCATGGACTCAGGAACCCGCTCAGTGGGCTGCAGACATTCGTCCAGGATCGCGCGCTCGAGCAGGGCGCCGGCACCGATACGGACTGGCAACTGGCGATCGCCACCACCAAGCGCATGGAGGAATTGCTGAACCGGGTCGTGGGCGTTTTGCAGCAATCGAACGTTGCCGATTACGAGGTCTCGCTCGGTGAGGTAGCGGAGATGTTGGAAGCTAAATTTAAACCGCTGGCCCAGGCTCGCGGAGTGCGCCTGCAAACCGCCCCGGCGCCCGCAGGGTCGTTGTCCAACCGGGAAGCCGATTTGATTTTGTTGATCCTGGAGAATTTGGTTCAGAATGCTCTGGAGGCCTCTCCTCCGGGCAAAACTGTTTGCGTGAGAATCTTTCAGGACGGTCGCAACGTTTGTTTTGAAGTTGAGGATGAGGGGCAGGGGATCCCGCTCGCGGTGGCTGAGCGGTTGTTCGCGCCTTGTCTCTCACCGAAAAAAGGTGGCAGCGGGATCGGTCTGGCCATCAGCAGCCAACTGGCCAAACATCTCGGCGCCGAGTTGGAACTCAAGAAATCATCCCTCGCTGGTTGCACCTTCAGGCTGGCGTTGCCCGCGTTGGAAGCGGAATCAAAAGTGGGCCTGGAAGAAGCCTCCGCCAGTTGACTTAGGTCGGTTTTGCTGTTGAACGTCTATGCCGCGTCAAAGAATCCCTCCCGTCGCCCGCGCTGTCCTGTTGTTGGCCGTTCCCATGGCAGTTTTGACCTGCCCCGCTTTAACCTGGCGATGGTCCAATCCCTTGCCTCATGGGAATAACATCGTCGATATGACCTGGAACGGAAACCTGTCGGTCCAGGTTGCTGATCTGGGCCAAATCTATGCCGGTGAGAGTTTCTTTGGATGGCTGCCGCAGGTGAGTGGCACTACCAACACCCTTCAGGCGGTCAGATTTTTTGGGTCGCGTATCGTTTTTGTCGGCGCCAATGGCACCGTTGGCTACTCCGACGATGGCGTCAATTTCACCGCCTCCTCGCTCAACACGGCTAATTGGCTCGTGGACCTGGCAGTGTCCTCCAACCTGGTGGTCGCGGTCGGAGATAATGCCGTCATTTATTCCAGCGGGGATGGGGCGACCTGGACCTACCGCGGGGTCGCGCCGCAAGCCGGACAGAAATGGCTGCTGAGCGCAGCCTGGGGAGCGGGCACGTTCGTTATTACGGGCGAGGGCGGTTACGCCGCGACCAGTAGCGATGGCGTGCACTGGACGCCACATTTGCTGAGCACCAACCTGAGTCTGACCAGTGATCTGACGCGGGTGACCTGGGTGTCCGTGACCAACGGGATTTCCGTTTTCCCGTTTACGGGTTTCTGGGCCGTTACCGATGATGGAAAAGCGGTCTACAGCACGAATAACGGAACCACCTGGCAGCAGTTCAGCCGTGTGCTGACCACGAACACGTTCTATGCGGTCACTGCCAACCCCGCTACCGGCTTGCTTGCGGGTGCGGGCGATGTCCGGTTGGGAACCGCTGCGACGAACTGGTCCAACCAGACCGGCTTGCTCGGCAGCCCTTCCCCCGCGCCGAGCTGGAACTATTATTCGGCTCTCTGGGATGATACCAACGCGGCTTATCGCCTGGTCGGCGATGACGGCATGATGGTTGAGAGCACTCTCTCGACCAATGGCGCTTATCTCTGGCAAGAGCAATACTCCCTCGTCCCTCGCGATTGGCTTTGGCAGGTCACCCTCGCGGGCGACCTCTATGTGGCCGTGGGCGACAACACCCGGGTTCTTTCGAGCCAAAATGGGGTGGATTGGAGCATCGAAGCTGTGCCGCTGACCAACTCCGTGCACAGCCCCGCCAGCACCAACGTCTTTTTCTGCGTCGGCGGTACGACGAACATGCTCATTGCCGCCGGCAATCGCGGCTGCCTGGCGCTCAGCCCCAATATCGAAGTCCCGGTAATCGTTACCAATCTGGACGGCACGACCTTTACGAACTTTGCGAGTTCGCTGGGTCTGGTCTGGTTTCCGATGGCCGCGCCGGCCGCGACCACCAACGATCTGGCGCGGGTCTGTGCCTTTAACGGGAGTTTTTATTTGGCGGGAGGCAATGGCACGCTGCTGCGCAGCGCCGACGCGACGAATTGGACTCGCCTTTCGGTGCCCACGACCAATTACATCTCGGGACTCGCTCCCGGAACGAACCTGCTCGTCGCCACGGGTGACCAGGGACTCATCCTGACGAGCCCGGATGGCAGCACCTGGACGAAGCGCGCATCCGGAACCACCAATTGGCTGTGGCGCGCGGGTTGGCTCAACGGTTGCTTCCTCGCGTTCGGAGAAAATGGGGCAATGGTCAAAAGCACCGGCGGTACCACCTGGTCCGCGGTGACCACCGGCACAACGAACTGGTTGAACGACGCCGTCATGGTTTCAAACGCTTGCTTTTGTGTCGGCAACAACGGAACCGTCCTCGCCAGCACCAATCTGGTCAACTGGACGAATGCCGGGTGCATCACCAGCCAGTCGCTCTACGGGGCCGCCACGCAAAATGGACAATTGGTTGTGGTGGGCCTTGAGGGAACAATCCTGCGCAGCCCGGTCATCCCGGACACTACCCCTCCGTCCTTTGTCAGCTATACCCAGAGTTCCGGGGAAAATATATTCCTCGTGGCAGGCGTCCCCGATCAGCAGTTCACACTCGATTCGAGCACGAACCTGGTCAACTGGTCGACCGGTCCGCTCCTGGACCTCATCTACGGCTCGGGCACCCTGGTTTTCATAACCCAACAAGGCGCCAACCCTGCACCTGCACAATACTTCCGAGCGACCCTGGTGCCCTGATACCAAGCGCCATAAGTCCCCTGAGACCCCTGAGTCCCATTCCCTGGCTCGTGCAAACTCGTCACATAGTTGGCCAGGACTTTCTGCTTTTCGTTATATGAGCGCCGCCCTAGGAAACCGTCACCAATAAAAAAAACCCTCTCCCCGCGAGGAACGAGCGGGGAGAGAGCAGGGCGAGGGGAGGAGGTAATTTGTCCAGTTCCTGGGACGCCGCGCCAAGCGGATCATTCGGTGCTTGACGAGCTTATGAAAGTCCATATATTGCACGCCAGAGGCTAATGAGTGCCAAACCAAAGTGAATTCAATGTTTTTGGCCTCTAAATTTCATTCGAAAGAGACGATGAGCATCGTAACTAACCCGCGGGATCCAGCGAATGCTGGGCGCACGGTGTGTGTGCGGACCGGGCGACCTTGCCCCGGCACTCTGATCCCGGTCTTTGCCCTTCTCGCATATGAATAGCTCGTTGAAACGCTGGTTCGCGGGGTTCGCTGGGGCTGCTGCTGTGCTCTTGCCTGGCGCAACGGACCTCGGTCGCTGTGGATCCTTCTTTACGCCCGACGGAAAGTGTATTCAACGGCTGACCCGGGACGCAGGGTTCCAGAGTGTGCCCTTTGTCTGTCGCAACCAGGCGGGAACGAAGCTGTTCCTGGTCGGCCGGGCCGGGGATGGCAAGAGTCTCGTCGAGATAGTATCGAGCGAGGGGGTGAGGTTTAAACGGTTCGAGTGCGGCAGGCCGGTGCTTGGGGATGATGACGAACTGGTCTGCTGTGTGACCAATCACCGCGCCCTGAGGTTTGCTAGCGGAGAGGAGATTCCTTACAGATTCACCGAAGACCCTCCGGTGCGCTTTGAGTATTCGCCTAGCGGAACGTACCTCCTCTTTGATCGGAGCGACAACCCGGCGACGATGCCTCCCGGCTGGGAGTCTGCGCCGCAGCCCGTGCCGTTTCTCGCCGCAAACGCCACGAATATGGGCGCCTTTAAACCCCATTGGGTGGGGGTACTGCGCTCCACGGAGCCAGCTAGAGCGCTCTTTTGCCTCCCCAATGACTTCTACGCATACAATCTCTTCGGGGGAACGAACAAAATTTCCGTATTTGGTTACAAATTTGTATTTGGGGCGGGTGGCAATCCAGTGCGGCCCGGGTTGGAAAAGGAAAAGGCCTGGGGTCTGGTCTTCTCGCAGGATGGCACTGGCTACAAGTTAAGCCGCCAACTGGACCTCTCCAGGTTCAACAGCGTGCTGGATTTGGACCCTGCAACCGGGACGCTGCTGGTTCGGACCAAGGGGGACATGTCCTCCAAGTGGGGGCTGTTTGTGCCCGATTCAGGCAAGTACACCTCCCTCGGATCTGCAGGTGCCTACGGCTTCTTCCTGGACCCGAAGTTCCGCGCATATTTGGAGGGCGTAAGGGACAAAGGCGTTGAGGGGCAGAAAGGCGAAATCGACAGTCCAGCGAACCGGAGCCGGCCGATTCGCGCAGAAGCAAATCAGGCATCAGCGGCGGCGGGCTCCGGTCGCTGACCTATGCGTTAAGCAGGAGTATACGTGAAATGATTTACATCGGAACTTTGCATCTATTCTGGATGCTGTTCGTGGGATTGGCCACCGGGCTGATGGTGGCGAGGTTCAATCGATGGCACGTAATGACTCGCGGCCTCTATGCTGCCTTGATGGGAACGCTTACCGGATACGCGGTTGTCCCTCTGATCGGTGTGGCGATCGGGACAGTTCCTAGGGTTATGTTAAATTTCATAACGCCGTTCCAAGGATGCATTGCTCCAAGGCCACTGGGTCTTGCTTGCCTCACATCGGCTTTAGGCGTTTTGGCAGGATGCGTCGTCGGCGCGTATTTCGGGTTTCGAAAGAGGTGCTGTGCTTAACCCGCTCCCTGCAGCCAACAGCCGCTGCCGCTTTTGTTTTCAGCAGGTGCTAGAGATTCGTTGAAAGTGAAAGGGTCGGTC
>Ga0207049_1002_pt1 | contig 68720 bp, 54 predicted proteins | sample Alteio_BWMinCont_63_FD_153305 | JGI IMG/M metagenome (GOLD analysis project Ga0207049, IMG submission 153305) | Enriched cells from forest soil in Barre Woods Harvard Forest LTER site, Petersham, Massachusetts, United States -... | ecosystem: Environmental > Terrestrial > Soil > Temperate forest >... | reverse complement strand
CATCCTCTGACAGATGCGGAAAAAGACGACCTGCGCGGTCTGTATCAGAAGCTGCGCGACGAAGAGATACCCCACGACCAAGCCATCCGCCTTACACTCGCACGGACGCTGGTTACGCCGGCGTTTCTCTATCGAACAGAGGAACCCGCACCCGGCAACCATGCGGCACCGGTCAGCGATTGGGAACTCGCCACCCGGCTGAGCTATTTCCTCTGGTCCTCGGCCCCGGACGCGGAACTGCGAGCAGCGGCGGCAACCTGCAAACTTCGAAACCCCGATGTCCTCACGGCTCAAACCCACCGCATGCTTCGTGACCTTCGCGTGCGCCGCCTTGCTAGTGAGTTTGCCTGTTCCTGGCTGCAGATTCATGACTTCGAATCCTTGGATGAAAAGAACGAACGCTATTTCCCCACCTTTGCTGGCTTGCGTGGGGCGATGTACGAGGAGGCGATCCGCTTCTTCACCGACTTGTTTCAAAAGGACCAGTCCGTCCTTTCGGTCTTTGACGCTGACTATACCTTTCTCAACGGAGCACTGGCCGAACACTACGGGATTCCGGGTGTGACCGGGCCCCAATGGCGTCGCGTGGATGGCGTCAGGAAGTACGGTCGCGGGGGCACCCTTGGGTTCGGCGCGACCCTGGCAAAGCAGTCCGGCGCGTCGCGCACCAGCCCCATTCTGCGCGGCAATTGGGTGGCCGAGGTTCTCCTGGGCGATCGGCTGCCGCGTCCGCCGAAGGATGTGCCACGACTGCCCGAGGACGAGGCCACCGACACGCTGACCGTGCGCCAACTGGTGGAGCAACACAGCAATGACCCGCGTTGTTCGGTCTGCCACCTCCACATCGATGGTTACGGCTTCGCCCTTGAGGGTTATGATGCCATCGGCCGATGCCGCTCCAAGGATTTGGGAGGTCGCCCCATCGAAACTCGCACGAAGGTCTTCGACGGCTCGCTCGTGGAGGATGCCCAGGGTTTGCGGGATTACCTGCTCACCAAGAAGCGCGCCACCGTCCTGGGTCAGTTTAACCGGAAGCTGCTTGGCTACTCCCTTGGCCGCGGCGTGATCCTATCGGACAGACCCCTACTGGCCGAGATGCAGCGCCAACTGGAGGCACGCAATTACCGATTCAGCGCCGCTGTGGAAGCGATTGTTCTTAGCCGGCAATTCCGCGAAATTCGCGGAAAAGAAATGGCCCGCACTGATTAAAGAGTTAGAAAACCACTCGCATAAAATGACATCTTACCGTTCCACCTCTGCCTTATGGCTCCCAAGGAGATCGTGATATAATACAGTAAATCTGCCTGACTATGACCACTCACCAATTCTCACGGCGCACCTTTCTTCGCGGTTTAGGCGTGACCATGGCGCTGCCGTGGATGGAATCGCTCAATGTCTGGGGGGACACCCCGTCGTCTGCGGCTAAGCCCGCCAGCGAAGCGCCCGTGCGGCTGGCAGTGGTTTTCTCCGGAAACGGCTTCCATTCAAAGGAGTGGTGGGCCAAAGGCGAGGGCAAAGGGATGGAACTCGGCCGGGTGCTCACACCGCTCAACGATTTCCGAGAAAAGCTTTTGTTCGTTCGCGGTCTGTACAACGAAGAGGCCCAAAAAGGGAACATTCACAGCTCGCAAACAGGCAACCTGCTTTCCGGCGCGCCATTAGCCTCGGGTGGAGAGATCAGGTCCGGAACAAGCATCGACCAGTTACTGGCGAAACGCCACGGCCTCTCGACCAAAGTGCCCAGCCTCGTGCTCGGTTGCGAGAAGTCGAATCCTTCCGTGCACAAAAATTACTCAATGCTCTACAGCTCGCATATCTCCTGGAGCTCGCCGACGACCCCGACGCCGCTCGAGATTTATCCGGCGCTCGCCTTCGACCGGCTTTTCAAGGACGAGGTGAGCAAAGGCGACCAAAGCGTCCTCGACGCCGTGCTTGCCGACGCCCGGCAACTGCGCCTTCACATCTGCACGAGCGACCAGCAGAAGCTCGATGAGTATCTGGAGTCCGTCCGCGACGTGGAGCAGCGCATCGAAAACGCCGGACAGAAAGGCGAGTTGCAAGGCTGGAGACCGAGCCTGGATAGGCCCAATATCCCCCGCCCCGCCGACGGAATTCCTCAGGACATTGCCGAGCACATGCGTTTGATGTGCGACATCCTGGTGTTAGGTTTCCAAACCGACACCACTCGCATCACCACCTTAAAGCTGAATAATGACCACAGTTCGCTGCGGTTCCCGAATCTCGGAGTGGATTACATGATTCACCATCTGCTTTCGCACAGCGACACAGCCGATTGGCTGAAGGTAAACCAGTTCTTTCTTGAACAGGTTGCCTACATCGCGCGCAAGCTGGATTCCATCCAGGAAGGCACGCGAACCCTCCTGGATAACACAATGCTCATGTATTGTTCCTCGATGCTCACAGGAAGTCACGATGCGACGCAACTCCCGGTGGTCATTCTCGGCGGCGCTGGTGGTCGCATAAAGGGAGGTCGTGTGCTGGATTACAAGGAAAAACCGGATCGCCAGATGTGCCGGCTTTACCTCTCAATGATGGACAAAATGGATTTGCACTTGCCCACCTTCGGCGACGCCGCCAAGGCCCTCGAAGAAGTTTAGCGCACCGGAGTGCACATTTGGCAGGCCTTGCTATCGAGACCCCCGAGCATCGGGGCTGGATGCATGGACCACGACCGGCCCCGTGCTGGAGTGCTTAACCTCGAGCAGCCCTTTGGCAGCGCCCGCTTTCTCATAATAAAAACCATCCTGAGTCTCCAGGTCATGCAAAGCAGTCACTGGGCGGAGCCTTTTTCCAACCAAGGTCACGCTGGAGGGCCGGAACGAAATGCGGAATCGCTCCCGCGAAATTGGATCGAAAGTCCGGTACGCGATGGTCTCGGAGCTGTACTCGATCTCTCGGATAACGGAGGAAGAGCGCAGCAGATGGTTTTGAGTGGAAGGAGCGAGTTCGGGCATGGCTGCCATCGCCCGGAGATAATGACGGAGGTAATCTCCATATCCGTCCGTGAGCCAAATGTCGTCGTTGGGATAACGATTTTTCCCATCCATATCGACCATGTAAGTTGCCCAGTTAAGCTGTCGGATCGCGGTCTCTTTTAGCGACATATCACCGGTCTTTTCGCAGTAAAGCAATTGCACCGACGCATGGCGCGAAGTGTGGCTATTGCCCGGCACACGGTAAGCCGTTTGTTCGTGAATAGCCGTAACGCCGTAATTCGCCCACGCGTTGGTGCCGAAAGTAGCCAGCGACCAGTCCAAAATGCCGTGGGACCGGGCTTTCCAATCGCGATCCCATTGCGGGTTCTCCAGGATATACCAGGCCAGCGTGTCGGCATTGATCTCCGTGTTCGACCATTCGGCAACGTCTTCGAAAAACGGGCCCCATTTATTGGAGTTGAGGGGAAACCGTTTCAGCCAGGTGCTTGTAAGCTGGTAAGCCTTTTCATAGGCGGCCGTGTTTCCGCGCTTGAGGCGGCTAAGTTCGCTAAACAGGCGCAGAGTGCCGCTCCAATTGGCTGTGTACAGCGCAAAAGCCTTGGTGGCTGTCTCGCCCGTTTGAGCGTTCACACGAAAAGGCCACGGCGAGTGATCCGCGTCCCCGGGAGCAACTTTGGCGGCGAGTGTATTAGCGATGTCGGTGGCAGCTACAAGGTACCGTTGGTTGCCTGTCATTTCGTAGAGCGTGAGCAACTCAATGCCTAGCGACCCGGCTTTATCCGGCTGTAGAAAGCCTTTTCCAGCGCGCATGTCGCCATCATAGCGCCCGGAGTGCAGGTCTGTGTTGTAGGGGTATGGAAGATTGGGCCAGGCGTGTTGCGGGCCCGAAAACCCGCGCTCGAGACAATAGTCGGCGATGCGAACCATCATCTCGCGAGCCGCCGGATCGCCCGTATAGTCATAGAGCAGGTCTAATGAGGACAAGGCCATCGCCAATTGATCCCCACCAAGCCCTCGAGGATCGTGCTCGGGCTTCCAAACCTGGTGCTGTAAAAAATACGGCAGGCCGTTGCTGCAGTTGCCGAGGTTCTTCCAGAAATTCCAGACCACCCCGATGACGTGGTCATAAGCCTCTCCGGCAACTGGGGAAAACCAGGGAGTGATTTTCCCGGCGGAGTCAGTCTGGATCGCGTGGTAGCCCAATTGCTCTCCCGGGCAAGACATGGCCAGGAGCATCACGGTCAAGGCGACCATTACAAGGTTTCTCATCGTAGAGTTCGTCTGTTGGTAGTGATTAATTTTTCCGCGCCTGGGTCCGCATCCCGAAGCGGTCGACAACCCGGCCTTCAAACGCCTTCGGCTTCCCAGTGGCGCCATATCACTCATTCGCTGAACCCAAGGTCCACGCCCTCGTGAATCGCTACGCCGATCTGTTCAAGTCCTCCATGGCGTCCGTTGTACCAGAGTAGCCATTTTTGTCCGTCGAAGACGGCGCAGGGTTTGTAGCAGGCGTCATGATCCCATTGGTCCTTTCCGGGGCGGACAATGGGGTTGCTGGCGAGCCGTTGCCAATCAGCGATCCCATCCCGAGAGCGGGCGATGCCAATCTGTGCATGTTCTTCGTCTCGAAAGCCGATGTAGAACATGTAATACCAACCTCCACGCTTCACGATTTGGCTGCCGGTCACCTTGAATCTCTCCCAGGCCATACTTGGCTCCGGGTTGAACACGGGGTTGGATTTATGTTTGGTCCACACGATTCCATCGGGACTGGTGGCATGGCCGATGGCGTTGGGCTCGTTCTGCTCACCGCCGGAGTACCACATCCGAAACCGCTTAAGCTCGTCATCCCAAATTACATCGGGACACATAACAGCGACGTTTTCCCAGGGTTCTGCGAAAGAAAGAACAGGTCGCGTGCTCATCCGGTGCCAAAGGATTCCGTTGGTGCTGGTAGCATATCCGATCCAGGAGTGCCCGTCGGCTTGGCCGGTATACCACATGTGGTACCCGTCGGCGCGTTTGATCACAACCGGGCGATTGATATCGTTTTCCCACCCGGTCTCCCTTCTCGGGCTCAGAACGATCTGGGGAGGCTCGCTCCAATGGATGCCGTCCTTGCTCTCGACTAGGGCGATGCTCTGCTTCGGCCGCCATGAAAGCCACATCCGATAGGTCTCCCCTTCCCTCATCACGGAAATATCGAAACAGGTGCCGTATTTGCCGCCCATTACCGGGTTGCCTTCGTACTTTTTCCAATCGGCCGGCTTTTCTGTGCCGGAAACGGCCGAAACAGGCGCTATGAAGCAAAGCGTCGCGCCCAAGCTCAATAAAAGTGAGGTGGCAATTTTCATAGCCGGCCACCCACGCTAGCGGTTCATCAGGGTCGGAGCGAGTTAGATTTTGTTTTCTCCACCGCCAATCCGCTGATCCCGGTTCACGATTTGGCTGGTGTCGATCCCCCCGCGGATCGATCATGGAAACACTATGAACCGCCGAAAATTCCTCCGAAACAGCGGCATCGGATGTGCCGCCATCGCCCTGACAAAATTCCCGGCTTTTGCTGCTGATTTGGCCGACCAGAAAAAAAGAGTTGGGCTGATCGGAAGCGGCTGGTACGGCAAAGTCGATCTGTTGCGTTTGCTCCAGATTGCCCCGGTCGAGGTGGTCTCGTTATGCGATGTCGACAAACGCATGTTGGCCGAGGCCGCGGACATCGTGGCCGAGCGTCAGCTGTCGAAGAGAAAACCTCGCACCTACGGCGATTACCGCGAAATGCTCAAGGAAAAGGATCTGGACGTAGTGCTGATCGCCACTCCGGACCACTGGCACGCGCTGCCGATGATCGCGGCGGCGCAGGCGGGTGCCGATATCTATGTGCAAAAGCCTATCGGCGTGGATGTGATCGAATGCCAGGCTATGTTAGCGGCGGCTCGCAAATACGGCCGAGTGGTCCAGGTGGGTACCCAGCGACGTAGCACGCCGCACTTGTTTGAGGCGCACGAGTTGGTCCAGGAAGGCCGCCTGGGTCGGATTGGCCTCGTCGAAACCTATTGCTACGGTCGTCGGGGCATCAGCAATCCGCCGGACCAGCCGCCACCGGAAAACCTCGATTACGAAATGTGGACCGGCCCGGCACCGATGCGCCCGTTCAATCCAACGATCCATCCCAGGAGCTGGCGCAATTACATGGAATACGGAAATGGCACCATTGGCGATATGGGAATCCACATGGTGGACATGGTCCGGTGGATGATGGACCTGGGCTGGCCCAAACGGATTTCTTCCACGGGCGGCAACTACTTCCACAAGGAGGGAAAAACGAACATTTCGGATATGCAGACCGCCACTTTCGATTACGGCGACCTGCAAATCTCGTGGGAGCATCGTCATTTCGGCGAGCAACCCGATCCGAAATACTGGTGGGGCGCGAATTTCTACGGCGAAAAGGGCACGCTGAAAGCCAGCGTCTTTGGTTTTGACTATACCCCACTCGACGGCGGCCCTTCGATTCATCGCGAATGGAATGATCCTAAAGCCAAGTACCCGGTCGATAGTGACAAGTACCCGGAAGACAAAACAGAGAAAGGCATCGAATACCATGTCGCCCCCGCCATTCGCGAACACATGAAAGACCTCCTGCAATGCACCGCTAGCCGGGGCCATCCCCGGGCGGATATCGCTGAAGGCAGCGCGTCCACGATCATTTGTGTGCTGGCAAACCTCTCTCTGCAATTGAAACGGACTCTGGCCTGGGATGAAGCAAAAGGCCGGGTGGTGGCGGATGAAGAAGCGAACCAACTATTGGCCCGCCCCTACCGAGCCCCATGGCACCATCCCACCCCGGAAACGGCGTAAGAGCAGCCTTCTAATTGGTCACTCCTACCCAGCCCTGCTTGTCATGAACGGATTGCCTTCAGCAAACCAGGGTTCCAGGCCCTCCTTCCTCTTCGCTTTAAGCCTGGTTCTGCTGGCAATCTTGCCCCGATACGACGTCGACGCAGCGGAGGTGCAGCCCAAGAGCGCCTCGAGATTCCCCTGCAATCCGGACACTATCGGGCACTACACCGCTTATCGTGTTCACGAGCGCCTTGAAATCGACGGCCGGCTGGCGGAAAAGTCCTGGCAATCGGCGCCGCGCTCGCCGAGGTTCGTGGATATCCTGACCGGCAATCCCACCCTCTACGACACCCGCGCGGCTGTTTTGTGGGATGACGAAAACCTTTACATTGGATTTTGGGTCGAGGAACCGAAAGTGCGCGCGACTTTCACGCAACACAATTCACCCATTTACAAAAACAATGATGTGGAAGTCTTCATCGCGGGAAAGGACAGTTACTACGAGTTCGAGATCAACGCGCTGAACACAGTTTATGAGGCTTTTTTCATGTGGGAAGACACTTACGCCGCGGACGGATTCGCCGATCTGCCTGAGTTCCGGCGGTCCAATAGCTTGGTCAAGCCGTTCAACGGAGTCGGCTTTACAACCCATCCACGCGGTCCAAGGCTGGGTTCCTGGGCCTGGGAATTCCCCGGTCGCCAAAACGCAGTGCACATCGATGGCACGTTGAACGAGGACAAAGACCAGGACCGGGGTTGGACCGTTGAGCTGGCATTTCCCTGGGTCGGGATGAAGTGGCTCGCCAAGGCTGACGGCCGGTCACTCCCCCCAAAAGAAGGCGACGTGTGGCGGATCGATTTCTCTCGATTTAACGATTACAAAGCGCCCCCGCCCGCGCAGGACTCCAGCGGCTGGTTCTGGAGTCCCCACGGCGCGTGGGATTCACATATCCCAGAGTGTTTTCCCTATATCCATTTTTCCACTAATGCGGTCGTAAAACCCGCAACCAAGCGCTAGCCTGGCTAATGTATCACGCGGGGACCTCCCAGCCGGAACGGTAGCTTTCTTTCAGGTATTTGTCCGCTTCCGGAGCGTTCGTAAATTTCATCGCCTTGGCGTCCCATTCAATCTTTTTCCCCACGCGCATGGCGACCAGGCCAAGCAGTCCTACCTCGGTCAGCGCAGCGCCGTATTGGAAGTTGGCGCTCGATGGCCCGCCGCCTTTGCAGGCATCCAGCCAATCCCGGTGATGTCCCTTCACGCGCTTGAGTTTCTGTGCGGGCCGTTTGTTCGGGTCATCTTTTGAACCGGGCAGAAGCCGAGGTTTGCCTGCCCACCCGGGACAGGTGATCATACCTTTTTCGCCCACAAACAGAATGCCGTTTCCACCCTCACCGAGTTGGTCGTCGGGCTCCAGACTTTCCGGACGGGCCGGCATCAGGCCTCCTTCGTACCACATGAATTTCACCGGTGGCATACTCCCTCGTGGGCCAAACCTGTACGTATAGAGGCCGCCGACGGGCGCAATATACGAATCTACCCCGCCGGCCCCGGAAGCTTCGATACTCAGCGGTTCTTTCAGGTCCAGCGCCCAACAGGCCGGATCAAAATTGTGGCAGAAGAAATCACCGATCGGTGCGGTGCCGAAATCCCAAAAATCACGCCAGGATACCGGTGAATAGGCCGAGCTGAAGGGACGCTGTTCGCGAGGTCCGAGCCATAAATCCCAATTCATCCCTTTCGGGACCGGTTCCTCAGCCGGGCGGCCAGCCAGCAGCTTTTTATTCCAGCGCGAGGCCCCCGTCCACGCGTGCACTTCGCGAATTTCGCCAATCGTCCCCTCCCAAATCATCTCGCAGGTAACCCGGATGGAATCGCCGGAATGACCTTGGTTTCCCAACTGGGTCGCGACGCCAGTCTCGCGGGCCACCTTGGCGACGTGCCGAGCCTCCCAAACGTTATGCGTCAAAGGCTTTTCGCAATAGACATGCTTTCCCTGGCGCATCGCCGTCACGCACACATACGCGTGTTGGTGGTCGGGTGTGGCGCAAAGAATCGCATCGATCGCCTTTTCCTTCTCGAGCATCTCCCGGAAATCCTCGTACGCCGCCACCTGATAACTGGGGGTCTTTTCTGAGTAGTGTTTTTGGATCTCATCCTTCACCGGAAGGCGTCCGGCAACGCTGTTGTAGTAGAAGCCGTGCAAATCCTGATGTTCCGCCGGGTCGGCGATCGCGATAATTTGAGCGTCCGGCTGATTGAAGAGATTTCGAATGTTGGTCTGGCCCTGTCCGCCACAGCCTATGATTGCAATGTTAACCTTTTCGCTGGGCGCCACGAACTTCGGTCCGCCCAACACGTGCCGGGGAACCAGGCTGATGCCCGCAGCTACAGCGCTCGTGGTGGCCAGGAAACGCCGGCGGCTTAGTCCGGGCTGGAGTGGCAACGTACTGGATGTTTCGGAGGTTTGAGTTTTCATGAATAGTGTTCAAATGGGCTAACGCCCGACGCGCTGTCAAGGAAAACGCTGGCGTGTGCAGCAGGCCAGCATCGGTTGCTTAAAAAGCATCGCCGGGATTCAGCGCGCACGGATCGAGCATGCGCCAAATCCGCGCACACTGGCAACTGGATTATGATCGTTACCAGACGGCTTCCCTGGCGCTACGGTCGATCCAGGAAGGAATTTAGGGTAGCCACCCCATTGCGCATCTTCGCGGTTTTGGTTTAGGTACCTGGGTCGCCGAGGAGGGTGTTCCCCGGCGCGCCGACCGTTCTAAGGACTATGCACCCAAATCAAGCTTCCTCACCGGAAATGCAAAATAAAATCAAGATCGGAAAGATGTCGATTCCTCACCCAAACAGCGGTGGGTTGGCCGAGGTCTTTACCATGACTTTCGGCTCTGAGACTATTCCTTTGATGCCGCTGAAGAATTGGAGTCAGTTGGATACCTTCAAGTGGAGGGTGCGCGGAATACTGCCGGGAACCCCAGCCGGTCTGGAGATCACCTTCGATCACGCAAAAATGGGGGGCGAAACTGTTTTGACTTTGGACCCCGATGGGTGCGCCAAACTACAAGAGGCGTTCAATGATTGGCTGGTGCTCGAGACCGAGACGCTGGAATTAGCCAAGGCAAAAGCCCAGATGCCCAAGCCGGAGACCATGCCCGAGCCGGCGGACGAGGATGCGTTCCGGTTCGAACTCGAAACCGATAAGGCAGGACAGGCTCGCATCAAATGTTTGCAGGGTAAGGAGACGGTCAAAGCGGTCGCCCTGAATCTTCAGGGGTTTAATGCGCTCATCGAACAGGGTTTGATGCGCAAACCTGGCACATTGAAAGTTGGCGCGCTGCATGATTGGGTAGAGCTGGATGGTCACCTGTTTCGGTTCGAGGACGAATCAAGCGGGCTAAGCAACCTCGAAAAAGCGCTCAACGAGCGATACGTTATTGGAACGGATTCCGATGTTCCTCTGGATGTCGCGGTCTTCCCCAATCCAGCCTCTCCCAGCGGATTCGATATTCAATTCCCGGCCACTCCGCATGGCCTCGCAGAAAACCGCAAACGCCATTTGAACGAAGAGTCCGTGGAACTGTTGCAGGATCCCCAAAAGTGCCTCGTGCTGCGCAAGGGAACGATCGCCAAATTCACGCCGCCTCATTTGATTTTCAAACAAAAAACGCCCGACGGCGGCGAGCGCTACCTCGATCCCTCCCCGGAGAACGTGGTGCGAGCCAGGACTGAGGCCGGCGAAACGAAAATGATCGATTTGAGCCAACCGGTGAATCTCCTCGATTTGAGCGCGCTCGAACTTACCGCCGTGCTGAACCATCCCGCCATCAATCGACGCGCCAAACTTGCGGAAGCCGCCTAGCGCTGCCGTCAGTTCATCCAGCCTCGACAATTTCCGAACCGGAATTATCGTGGTGACATGGCTCGCACCCCTTTAGGCGCGATCGTCGTCTCGGTAGCGCCCGACAATCGAGCACCGTCGCGGCGCAGGCGAATTGTCTTTGTTATTAACCAATAAGCTCCAACTGTTGCCGGGGTCATCCACGAGTTCGGGCCCATCGGTCCCAGCGAACTTTCTATGCTCTATAACCCAATAGGTTTCTTGTTCTTCGTCGCCTCCTGGTTCCTGTTCGCGCTGCTGGTCGCTTTGGTCGAGATCGGGATTCTTCAACACGTTTTCGAGAGCATGGGGATTAGCCGGCGCTATATGTTAGCCCTGCTGCTCTTTTGCCTGATTGGCAGCTATATCAACATCCCGGTAGCTCGCCTCCCCGGCCATCACGAACCCGCGGGGGAGGTCGTTAATTTCTTCGGCATGCAATATATCGTGCCGGTCGTGGTCAATTCGCCTGGCACGGTCATCGCCATTAACGTCGGCGGCGCCCTGATCCCTTTCGTGCTCTCTCTTTATTTGATGGTGAAGCACGGACTCTACGGCCCCAGCATTATCGCTGTGGGAATCGTCACCATTGTGGTTCATCTCATGGCCCGCCCCGTCCCGGGCGTCGGCATCGCCGTCCCGATTTTCATTCCTCCTGTTATCACCGCCATAGTCGCCGTCATCCTCTTTCGAAAGAACCCCGCCCCGCTCGCTTATATTGCCGGAAGCCTGGGGACTCTGATCGGAGCCGACCTGCTGAACCTGGACAAGGTCCGGGGTCTCGGTGCCCCGGTCGCTTCGATCGGTGGCGCCGGCAAATTTGACGGGATATTTCTAACCGGCGTGATGGCCGTACTCCTGGCCGGCATGCTCGGTGGACGTCGTCGCGCTCGCACGAGCTGAACCACGTGGAATGATTCGGACATTTAATCTGGCTATCGGGGGATATCAAACCGCGCCCCATTGAAATCTTTCGAAATCGGGCCGATAGTTAAATTGCGGTGGGTTTCCGAGGTTGGAACCACCTCGGAAAGCACTGCTGCGGAAATCCGCTCCGTTGGACAATGGCGAACGTAGATGAATCACTTACGTGGCCAGGACGTCCAATCTCTTAGAATCAGGAGCCTGGCTCGAAAACTTCGCGCGCAATAAAGAAAGAGCATCGAGTTTATGCACATCCCCTCCAAGCCGCTCCTATTTGCCCTGGTTGGGACCCTGCTCCTGGCATCACCCGGGACAATCCTCGCAAACCCAGCCGGTGATGCCGCCATTCAGGCCATCCAACAGGCTCCTGACCCTTCAGCCGCCGTTGCCGCTTACGCCAACGGCGTCGCGGTGGATCGGAACAGCCCCCAACTGCTTCAGGCTTACGTAACTCGGATGGTGGATTTGGGCCTCCCGGAAATGGCATATCACCAAGCCCAAACTCTTACGACCCTCGACGCCAACAACGGTCTGGCGTGGGGTGTGGTCGCTTACGTAGATGCCCGCCGAACCGATATGCCGGCCGCGATTTCGGCCATCAACCTGGCGGGCCAACTCGCTCCCGATAACAGGTTTGTCGTTCATACCGCCGGTGAAATCGTCGCCTGGTACGACTTCCGCGCTGATAAATCGAAGGTGGCCGACAATGCCAAAAGTGGGTTGGAAAAAATTCGGGCGTTGCTTGTGAGTCGCCCCGTGTACACCGAAGCGTACGAAACCGCGCGAAACGCGTATCAAACCAACACCACACCGGCCTCCGTCCAGGGTTCACCCTCTCAACCGGCGCCGACCGGACAAGTTGCCCCCGGCGAGGCGGTTCCTGCAACTCCTCAGGCGCCGCAAGCTCAGTTGAACCAAGTGGTTCCGCCGCTGACCCCGCCTGTTTATCCACCGGACGACTATCCGTACGCATCCTACCCCAATTATGATTACGGCTACGCAACGCCGGATTTCTCCTTCTATTCCGATTGGGGCCCCGGTTGGATAGCTCCCACGCCTTGGTGTTGGTGGCAAGCTATCGGCTTTTGGGGTGGCTGCAGTTTCTTCCCGTTCAGTACCGTGATCGCGTTCGGTGATTTTGACGATTTTGGTCATCGCCTTGGCTTTCATGACCATTTCCATGATGGTTTCCGGGGGCATGGCAATTTCCACCACGATCATAATCTCGGGCGGGGCGGCCCCGGACATGATGGCACCGCCGCCTGGCACCATGATCGGCAAGGCCGAAACAGCTTCTTTGGAACGCCCGCTCGGCCAAATTCAGCGGAAAGCGAATGGGCTCGCGCTGGTGCTCCGAATCGCGCCGCTCTTGCGCGTTCAGCCTCACCCCTGCCCGCTTCCTGGAACGCCTCGATCCACAACCCCAGGAATTCTGGATACCAGCAGACCCTCTTCTCCCATCCATCCGGGGGAAACGGTCGCAGCATTGGCCCAGCCCCTTTAGCAGGAACACGAACTGGCTCGTTCACCCCCAATGCCCCCTATCGTAACTGGAATGCCGCTTCGAGCCCAAACGCCCGGCCTTGGACCGCACGCGGTTATCAACCCCAAACGTATGCCACCGCCCGGTCAGGCTTGGCTGGTAGTTATAATTACAGCGCGCGCACCTATTCGATGCCACGTTACTATGGTCAAGGCCCCGCCTACTCATCATCCTGGAGCGGCGGTTTGGCCATGAATTCCGCACCCCGTCCGCGCGGGAACTACTCACCTGGTTTCGGCGGACCCCGAGGAGGCGGATGGATGCCAAGTGCAGGATTCCGCACTGGGCCAGCCGGAAGCGGCTTTCACGGGGGAGGTTCGTTTAGCGGCCGAGCCGGCGGCTCCTTCAGCGGTGGCCATACTGCAGCGGGTTCTGTCGGCGGGGGTGGCTTTCATGGCAGTGCCGGTGCGTCTTTCGGCGGCGGTCATCGGTAATCGTCTGAAAACCCGCTTCGCAATCCTCTCTTTTTCTCGCTACTCGCTGACTTCGCCCAGGCGATATCCTACGCCGCGAACTGTATGGATGAGCTTGGCCGCAGATGGGTCGTCGATTTTTGCGCGTAAGTGGCGCACGTAGACATCCACGATGTTCGTCAGGTTCTCAAAACTCTCATCCCAAACATGCTCCACGATCATGGTTCGAGAAAGCACCCGCCCGGCATGCGACGCCAGATATTCCAGCAACGCATATTCCTTCGAAGTTAGCTCGATTCGCTTGCCGGCTCGCTTCACTTGCTGAGTCAGCCGGTCCAACTCCAAGTCCCCGATCTGCAGTTGTTGGGTCCTGGCCGTCGGGGGGCGCCGCAGCAACGCTTTGATCCGCACCAACAGCTCGGCAAAAGCGAACGGCTTGGTCATATAATCATCCGCGCCCGCTTCGAAATTCTCCACCTTATCGCTGGTCGCGTCTCGCGCAGTCAGGACTAGCACTGCCGCGTTGCAGTGTTGACGCCGCAACCTCCGCAGCAGCTCCGTCCCGCTTAACCCCGGCAACATCAGGTCGAGTATGATCAGATCGTACTCGGTGCTCGACGCCATGTTCCAGCCGGTCAGCCCTTCGTAGGCAATATCCACTGCATACCGTTCCGCGCGTAGCCCGCGAGCGACGAAATCCGCCACCTTCTTCTCATCTTCCACGAGCAGCATGCGCATACCTGATTCCTTTATACCTGCGGCACAGTATTTTTTCAATGGCACGACCGCGAAGGCGCTGAGCTCGTCGCGTTCACCCTTGCGGCCAGCGGCCCGCGCATAGATATTGCCCTGGGCAGTCGTCAACAAATCTGGCAAAGGGAAATATGAAAGTCACTTATTACGGACACGCCTGTTTCGCTGTCCAGGTCTCAAATCGCACCCTTCTTTTTGATCCATTCATTAGCGGAAACGAATTAGCTCGAAATATCGACGTCAACCAGGTCCCTGCTGATTACATCCTGGTATCGCATGGACACCAGGATCACACGGCAGACGCAGCCGCTATCGCCAAACGCACCGGCGCGACTCTCGTTTCCAATTACGAAGTCGCCACCTGGTTTGGCAAACACGGCGTGCAAAATGTCCATCCGCTGAACCATGGCGGGGGACATGCATTCGATTTCGGGCGGGTGAAATTCGTCAATTCCATTCATTCCAGCAGCCTTCCGGATGGCGCCTACGGAGGCAATCCCGGTGGCTTCGTTGTCACCTGCCCCGAGGGTGAATTTTACTACTCGGGCGATACCGCCCTTACCATGGACATGAAGCTGATCGGCGACGCACACAGGTTGAACTTCGCCGCTTTGTGCATCGGCGATAATTTCACCATGGGGATCGACGACGCCATCAAAGCCGCCGATTTTATTCATTGCGACCGGATCCTTGGCCTCCATTACAACACGTTCCCGCCCATTCAAATCAACCAGTCAGCCGCGATTCAAAAGTTCAGCGAAGCAAAAAAACAGTTGTGCCTGTTGAAACCCGGCGACATCCATGAATTCTAAATCAGTTGAATTCGTTTATCGAATTTGTCGTTTCTGCGCGCTTGCTTGATTCCTCAGGATTACGTTCAATCCGGCCAAACGGCTTTGGTTTTTGACGAGATAATTATGCCTCCTTCTCCAATACCAGTCAGTTTTGCGGATATAGAGGCGGCCGCCGAGCGCATAAAGGGGTATGTGGTCACGACCCCCTGCGCGCCTTCAATCCCGCTCTCCGAAGCGACTGGCATGCAGATCTTTTGCAAACTCGAACACCTGCAACGCACCGGCAGCTTCAAGGAGCGAGGCGCACGCAATGCCTTGCTCCTCCTTTCCCCTGAACAGCGCCAAAAAGGCGTGATCGCCGCTTCCGCCGGTAACCATGCTCTGGGCGTGGCATACCATGCTCAATTGCTCAACATCCCAGCCATCGTGGTGATGCCTCGGTTCGCCCCGTTGACCAAGGTCAGCAATTGCCGCCGGCTCGGCGCCCGCGTCGTTCTCGAAGGGGCCAATATCAGCGAAGCCCGCAAACACGCGGACCAAATCGCTGCCGAAAAACAACTGACGTATATCAACGGCTATGACGATCCCGCCATCATCGCCGGCCAAGGGACGATTGGACTCGAGATCGCTCGCCAGGTTCCGGATCTCGACGCCATCGTGGTGCCAATCGGCGGTGCGGGCCTCATCGCCGGAATTGCACTCGCCCTAAAGACCCTCAAACCAAGTGTCCGGATTATTGGCGTCGAGCCTAAAAGGGCTGCCAGTTACACCGCTGCGCTCGCCGCGGGTCACCCCGTTCAAATCGAACTCCAGCCCACGTTGGCCGATGGTTTAAGCGTGCCGAAAGTCGGCGCGAACGCATTCGCCATCGCACGCGAGCGAGTCGATCGCACCGTGTTGGTGGCCGAACACGACATCGCCCGCGCCGTGTTGCGATTGATGGAGCTTGAAAAGGCAGTGGTCGAAGGTGCGGGAGCGGCTCCGCTTGCCGCCTGCCTGGCCGGGCTGCTGCCCGAGCTCAAGGACAAAAAAGTGGTCCTTCCTCTGTGCGGCGGCAACATCGACCTCAACACTCTCGACCGCGTCATCGAGCGCGGACTGGCCTCAGACGGGCGCCTTTGCCGCTTCACCGCTACGATCAGCGACCGCCCCGGCGGCCTGGCCCGCTTCGCGGGCCTGCTCGCCGAGGAAGGAGGCAGCATCATCGACATTACCCATGACCGTGCCTTTGCCGATGAAGATATTACTACGGTCGCCGTTCATTGTGTGGTCGAAACTCGCGACGCCGACCACATCCGAACCTTGCTCGCGCGCCTCAAGCAGCAAGGTTTCCCCGTGGTTGCCTAGTGCGAGTCGTGACCGCCGTCGTCGTGGTCGTTGCTCCGGCCGTGCTCGGCATTTGGGAATCGCGGCCGCGCGGGTTTCCACCGCAAAACCTTCCTGCTCATTTTTGCTCTATCACATCGTCGCGCACGTATTGCACTCCTGGCTTGGCCAGCATTTGGTGTACCTCATCGGAGCTCAAATCATGCAGGATGGTCAGCGTCATGGGTTCCCCGAAATACAGTCGTTTATTACACGTTCTCAGGTGTCCCTGCACGCGGCCGTACAACTGAGCTACCGGACGGTCGATGACCACACTTATCTGATGGCCTTGCGAAGTGATTATGCGCACCTCCGGGATTTTTGACACGCGCCGAACGAACTGCTCTTGCAGCCGTGTGGGCCGGTGCCGGAAATGGCGATAAACGAGAAGACCGGCGATCGCCAGGAAGATCACGGAATCGATGCCTATCTTGGCTAACGACCAGTACAAACCGAAGCCCGCGACAACCAGGCCCAGTGCATACCAAATATATCGCGCAGGCGAAAGGTGTTGAAGCTCCTCCCAGGCATCCAGCAGCCGCTGGCGCCACGAGGTCGTTTGCGGTATTCCGGCCTCGGTGTTGCGTCGTATCTTGCGCAGGTCTTCGGCCAATAAGCGGGTATTGGCATACCGGTCTTCCGGACGCTTCTTAAGACAGCGTGAGACGATTCGCTCAAATTCTTCGGGCACCTCTGGCCGAACCGATTTCATGCTCGGCGTTTCTTCAAAGGCCGCCGCGTGGAGCGCATCCATCGAGTTCAGCCGCCGGAAAGGTGATTGGCCTGTCGCCATTTCATATAGCAGCACACCCAAAGAGAAGATGTCCGTCCTCAGATCCACCGGTAATCCTCGGACCTGTTCCGGACTCATATAAGCCGGTGTGCCCATAATGACACCGGTCCCGGTCTGGGCAAACTCCGCGGTCTGCACAATCTGCGTCCCGGCCGGCCCCATTTTGCTGCTCAGCTCGAGTAATTTCGCCAGGCCGAAATCCAAAATCTTCACGTGCCCATCGAGGGTGCGCATAACGTTGGCCGGCTTGATGTCTCGATGGACGATGCCCAACTGATGCGCTTTGCCCAACCCCTCCGCGACCTGGATGCCCACGTCCATTGCTCCTAACAAATCCAGTTCCTTGTCCTGGATCAGTTGGTGCACCGTCTTGCCCTCCACCAATTCCATCACGATGAACGTCGAACCATCCTGTTCATCCGCGTCGAAAATCTGTGCCACCGCGGGGTGGCTGATGCGAGCTGCCGCTCGCGCTTCTTGCAGAAAACGTTGTTTCCGCTGCGGATCCGAGGTGAGCTCGGTAGCCAGGAGTTTAACCGCCACCGGGCGTTGCAATCGGGTGTCGTACGCCCGGTATACCAGTCCCATTCCGCCGCGCCCGAGCAATCCCTCGAGGCGAAACTGCTTCAACATGCCGCCTGCTGGGAATATCGGCGCATTGGCGGGAGTTTCGGCAGCAATTTGCGGGTCCAAATTCATGCAGCGGCCACCTGGAGCGATTATGCGCCACAAGCCGATGCGCACAAGCCCATTTTAAGAGTCCCTCAGCGCCTTCGCGAAACCTGCAAACTAACCGGGCCTTTCTCCGGAGACTTACCACTGTCGAAAATCAGACCCGCCCCAGGTAGGGCCCGCTCGCCGAGCGGGCCGTTCTCACCCTCGCTCTGTCCGCAAATCACCTCCACCAAACCACACGTAAGGCCAGGTTCGCTGTAGCAAAGTTAGGCCACAATGGCATATTTCTTAAGACTGATAATGCCCAGCCAAATACTTGATGGTCTTTACTCTCTTATTATTTTTGTCGTAAACCAAAATATGCACCCAACTGTTACCATAGCACTGATACATAATCTTTACGCCATGCTGCCCCGTGCTATCCTCACGGAAATCAATAAAGGATGTCAACTTGGCAACATCCCTCTCATCAGATGGTAGCGCGCTGATATACGCTTGATAGTCATCAGTGATAGCCTGATCAACATGATAGCCGATTGGTTCACCCGCGTAAAATGTGCCGCATTCTTTCCATCCGGCCAAAGGATCTGGCGGTGGCTTTGCTTTACAGCTAGTGCTCAAAGCTAAAACCGCAACCACCAGCAAGCTTAAAGTCAATCGAGTTTTGTTCATGTTCAAATGTGGCCTAGACCTTATGGCTGGCGGCGCGCACCGCGTCCTCAGTTCTGGAGTTGAAAAAAGCGGTGTGGTTGCCGTTCCTTATTACACGGGTTGCCCGGATGGGCAGAGCCGCAAGAACGTCCTCGCCGTGGGCGGGGTATTCGTTCTGATTCATCATGTGAACACGAACTGACAACCACACCATGCAAACTATTACACTCCATATCGGCCTCGATGTCCATAAAGACTCCATCACCATTGCCATCGCCGACCCCGGTCTCAAGGGCGAGCTCCGCCTCTTCGGCACCATCACCAATGACCTCCAGGCTCTGGAAAAAGCTTTGAACCGCATCCGCAAAGCTCATCCCGGCGCCATCCTCGAACTCGCCTACGAAGCCGGTCCTTGCGGCTTTGGCATCGCGCGCCGGCTCAAACAACTCAAAGTCTCCTGCCTGGTCGCCGCTCCCTCCCTCATCCCCAAGCAGCCCGGGTCTCCCTTCAAAACCGATAAACGCGATGCCCGCGCTCTGGCTCGCCTGTTGCGTGCCGGTGAACTGACGGCCGTCTACATCCCCGAGCCCACCGACGAGGCCATTCGCGACCTCTGCCGGGCGCGCACCGATGCGGTTGATGATCTGCGCCGTTGCCGGCACCGCCTCAAAGGCTTCCTCTTGCGTCACGGCTTCCGCTACCAGGGCAAGGCCAATTGGAGCCAGCCCCACATGCGTTACTTGCGCGAACTGGTCCTGCCCCACCCGGCCATGAAGACCATCCTCGAGGAATACCTCCAGGGTATTGATGCCGCTCACGCTCGCGTCCTGCGCATCGAAGCCTCCATGCTCACCCTCCTGGAAACCTGGCGGCTCAAACCCGCCGTGGAGGCCCTCATGGCCTTCCGCGGTTTCCAATTGGTCGCCTCCATGATCACCGTCAGTGAGCTGGGCGATATCCACCGCTTTGCTCATCCCCGCCAACTCATGACCTATTTGGGGTTGGTTCCCACCGAGTCCTCCAGCGGCTCGCGTCAACGCCTGGGCAGCATCTCCCGCTGTGGCAACAGTCATCAACGTTGGTTGCTCACCGAATGCGCCGAGCATTACGCCTTGCCTCCCAAAATCAGCAAAGAACTCTCCCGCCGCCAGGAAGGCCAATCCGAAGCCATTCGCGCCCTGAGTTGGAAAGCTCAGAATCGTTTGCACACGCGCTTCACCCGGCTGCTGGGCCGCCGCCTGCAACGCAACAAGGCCAAGATCGCCCTGGCCCGGGAACTCTGCGGCTTCGTCTGGGCCGCGCTGCGCACTCAGTCGTGCTACCAACAGTCCGGCAACGCCACAGCCAAATAGATGAGCTCGCTTCGCTCGAAGGATACGATGAGTTTTTCGCTTTGGCCTTGGCTTGCTGAGCATCCAAAAAAGAAAACCCGGACGGCAGTTACGCCAGTCCGGGTGGATGCGTTTATCGCAATCCAAGGACGGCCAGGTGCTCAGGTTGCACTCCTGCAGAGCCTTGTCTCCCTAACCGTGCGCCAAGCTCATCACAAAGTTTGAATACTGTCACGCCAAGAGACCATTTTCGACCGGGGTGGTCCCTTGTCGCTCCGACCGGTGACGCCACGACCAAAACCTTGCGTTCGGTAACAACCTGAACATTTAACCCTTGAAACAAAGCATTGAGAGCTGTCATGAGGTGAAGCGATTGGGTGCGGTGGCCAACCCTCGAGAACGTTATGGGACGCCTCTTCGGAGGACGACTCCCGAGCCTAGAGTGAGGAAGGGCCGCGGTGAATTAAAAGAAGGCGAACCGGCCCGGCTGGCAACAACCGGGTAACTCGCGAATATCAGCATACCAACCGCCGGGTAACTCAAAATCACCCTCCACCCGCGCTTCACCTCCTGCAGCTCTCAGTTGACGCCAATCGATGAAATATTCGAAGAAAAAGTTCCTTTGCCCGTTGACAAAAACTCAGCCATATCAACGTTCAGCTCACCGATGCGGCGAAGCCGCATTCGGTGGAGCGGCTGGTTGGCTGCTGTTATTTCGCGAGAGTGCGAGGAAATCCCGGCGAAGCACTTCCAGTCCTGCGAATGCTCCACCCCCCGCAACAACCAGCCAAAATATCACCACGCCGGACAATCCATGAAGCAGGTGGAAAGTATTCACCACCGAGGCTGAGAATCCGCCGAGAGTGATAGCCATGGCAACGGGCACGCTCAACCCGCGATACAAGCGGCCGATCGGTGGAACCAAGAAAAGGGATCTCCACCCACGAACCTCAGCCCCGCAAAAAAGGAAGTTCGCGAACCGCACAGGACCTAGCTGGGTGCCGAGCTGGGGATACAGATCGGGGACGTGGCTCAGAGTCAACCTGAGCCATAAGATCAAAAAGCCCACCATGGTCACCTTCATGGCGAGTAACAAAACCACCGCACCCACCATCCCGGAGTTCGCCCGTCCCAAGCCGCGAAAGACCGGATTGTCCTCCACGTCCCAGGTGCCCGCCCAATGAGCGGCGTATACTGTCGATACGACATCCAAAGCAGCCGAGAGGATTAGGGCTATGGAAAAGCAGCTGAAGGTCGCGCGTTTTCTCAGCAGGGATGGCATGTTTCAAATGCGCCTCGAGTCAGCCAACGAGTCGGGTCAACGAACCCGCGACTTTGATTTTAGATTGCATGGTGGCGTCATCGCGGGTTTCGTTGCGGTCCGATGGTTAGGCGATAGTTCAATGAATCCTATTCTTGAACAATTTGTCGCACTACAAATTTGAAACTAATCGTTTGGGTCATTGGGACATAGAGCGCGAGCGTCAAAGTTTAGCGATGTGGGCATCCGGGCCAACAGCACGGCCTGCGCATTCCACCGCGCATCTTATCAATTCCAACCTCGATGCGGCGCTTTCTGGTGACTTCTTGCTTGGCCGAGGTAACCCAACAGATCCACTCATTACGCGCCAGCGGGGTAATGTCGGACCAAAGGTTCTTGGCTGTGGCATCCAACTGGATGGCCTTTCGGAAATCTGCAGGCAATTTGTGAACTGTGCCGTCCTCGAGTTTTTGAGTGGCCATACTTCAAAGCGTGCATGTTTGTGCTAGACCTTATGGCTGGCGGCGCGCACCGCGTTTTGAGCTTCAGGGTTGAAAAAAGCGGTGTGGTTGCCGTTCATATTAACGCGGGTTGCCTGGATGGGCAGAGCCGCAAGAACGTCCTCGCTCTGGGCGGGGTATACGTTCTGATTCATCAAGTGAATGCGAACTAACAACCACACCATGCAAACTATTACACTATACCTCGGCCTGGATGTCCACAAAGACTCTATCACCATCGCCATCGCTGAACCCGGCGCCAAAGGCGAGATCCGCGTCTTTGGCACCATCACCAGTGATGTCGACCGCTTGGAGAAAGCGCTGGCCCGCATCCGCAAAGCCCACCCGGACGCCATCCTGGAAATCGCCTATGAAGCCGGCCCCTGCGGCCTTGTCATCGCCCGCCGCCTCCAGCAGCTCCATGTTCCCTGCCTGGTCGCCGCTCCTTCACTCATTCCCAAACAACCCGGTTCACCTTTCAAAACCGACCAGCGCGACGCCCGCGCCATTGCTCGTCTCCTGCGCGCCGGTGAACTCACTGCCGTTTATGTGCCTGAAGCCACCGATGAAGCCATCCGCGACCTGTGTCGCGCCCGCACCGATGCAGTCGACGACCAGCGCGGTTGCCGGCACCGGCTCAAGGCCTTTCTGCTCCGCCACGGCTACCGCTATCAAGGCAAAGCCAATTGGAGTCAGCCTCATATGCGCTATTTACGCGAGTTGGTCCTGCCTCATCCTGCCATGAAAGCCATCCTTGAGGAATACTTGCAGGGCATTGATGCCGCTCACAACCGCGTCGAACGAATTGAAGCCTCCATGGGCGCCCTGCTGGAAACCTGGCGCCTTAAAGCCGCGGTGGAAGCACTGATGGCCTTTCGTGGTTTTCAGCTCGTTGCCGCGATGATCACCGTCAGCGAGCTAGGCGACATCCATCGCTTCGCACAGGCGAAATCGAAATTTGGTCGCAGAACGCTCCGCGGTCGCCCTCCGCCCGGAGTTCAGCCGGCCGAGGCTTCGAATCTGCAGCGAAGTGCAGCAATCTGCACCAAAAATTCCACTGCGCCCTTTCCGTTTCCACGGTACCCCTCCGCGTCGACAACCAGACAATGGCGAACCTCCAAGGCGTTGAATTGTAAAACCTCAAATTGTTCCTTCCCCGTCGCGACCTTTGCGGCCTTGGCGTGAGGCCTGTTCCTCCCGCTAAATCAAGCCGGCTCAAGGTAAATCAAACCAGACCCGACCGACGGCGCAGTCATTCCAGCCAGTTGAAGGAATAAAAGAGTCCCCGCCGTCAACGCAAGTGCGGCGCGTGCCGGCGGGGAAATGCACGGACTACGCCGCCCTTCGCTTGCGCGGCTCCTCGCCGCTTTCCTCTTGGTTTACCACGCCCTCGGCGATTTCTGTAAGCTTTTCGTCGGTGGTTTTCTCCTCTTCCAGCGTTTCATCGAGCAAATCGGCCGCGTCGTTCTGGTTCAGGGATTCCGCCCAGGATTTGAGCGAGCCATAGGCGGCGATCTCATAATGTTCTACCTTTTGCGCCGCGCAGATTAATGCCGCGTCGCCGGCTTTTTCCTGGATCAGTTCCTGACCTTCCTCCAGCAGGCCAGCCATCGCTTTGCACTTCCGGGCTTTGGCCTTCTCGCCGAACTGCTCGAACACCTGCTCGAGCCGCTGCACGTGTTCCTCGGTCTGCTCCAGGTGTTCTTCGAAGCCTTCCTTCAATTGCTCGTTTTGCGCTGCTTTGACCAGCTTCGGCAGCGCCGTGAGCAATTGCTTTTCGGCGTCGTAAATATCAGCCAGTTCTTCAAGAAATGTCTCGCGTAATGTATTCATAATTTTTTGTGTTTTGGTTTATCTCACCTCGGGAAGAAATCTTACGCGTGGTCTTCCGGCAAAACAATGGGTTGAGGAGCCCACTTTTCTTTTTGCCCAGCGGAAATCACAACGCCGTCGGCCACCCTCGCAGAACTCATTTATCCAACCGCAGAATAAACCCTCCGCGCGGCGGAAAATCGTGTTTCAACCGGCCATTGGCCGGGACAGCTAACACGCTCACTTCCATGGCCGGCTCAGGACCCTCGGCAATCAGCACTCGCTTCCGAAACGCCTTGAACGGCGACAAATCTAATTCCAGCGGTAACCTTGCCTCGGTCCCATTAAGACCTGCGATGAACCAACTGTTGTTCGCGCGCCGGGCAAAAACCACCACCCGTCCCGGTACGCCAACTAAACAACGGGTTTCGTCCCAACGCGCCGGCGCGTCCCGGAAAATCTGCTGCGCTTCGCCCGGCAACGACTCGAAAAACTCCGGTTTGTCGGCATAGTGAATCAAACCGGAGGTGAGGATGATGGCGGTTGCCAGTTCGTGAGCGGCGGTGGTCAGGTGCAGATATTTTTTCGGGGAACAAGCTACGGGCGTCGTGTCCATGGGGCCGATCGCGTTCCGCGTGAAGGGCAGAACCGTGTTCAACTCCGCGGCTTTCTCCGGGTAGCGAGGCTCATAAAAATACGATTCAGTGCCCAGGACCGCTTCAACCGTCAACAAGTTGGGCCAGGTCCGCTGCCAGCCGCGCGGCACCGTGCAGCCATGCAAAACCACCAGCATCCGGCGATGGGCCGCGTCCTCAAATAAAGCCTGCATCGCGGCGATGGCTTCCTGGCGGTCCGAACACCAAAAATCCACCTTTACCCCGCGCACACCACCGCTCAAGAGTTCATCCAATTTACGATTCCGCTTCCGGGCGTCGTAAAAGTCAGCCGCGAAGGACCAAGCCAAGGGAACAATACCTTTGGACTCCGCATAAGCGGAAATTGGTTTCAACCCCGTCTTCCACCACCCCGCATCAAACAGAGTGTATTCCCAGCCCATCCGGGCGGCGAAATCTGTGAACCTGTCAAATAACTCCGCAGAAGTCGGGCCGTCGGGATACGACCACCAGGCCCACGACGCCCGGCCAGGCTTAATCCACGCGACGTCGCTCAGGCGGGAGGGCGGCGCCAGATCGGTCACCAGCGTAGCCATCGCAATCTCTGCCGCGGACTCTCCCATTACGAAAACGCGCCAAGGCATGGTCCACGGCAAGGTCCATCTGGGTTCGGGACCGAACCGATTGGTCCAGCCTTTGGTCGTCTCATTCGCCAAAGGAAATGCGACCCGATACATCCCGTTGCTGGAGCCGTCGTCGAGATGGCATGCGCAAAAGGAAGCGTCAGTGCCGGACTCCGTAAGCAATACCCAGCTCGCGGCGCCCGGGATGTGAAAGAGCGCCGGAAACGCCCAACCCACCGCCTTGGCACGCGAGTTCGGCGGTCGCTCACCGGGAGCAACGTCAAAGTAAAAATCCTCGTATGCCGGCGTGTAGGGCCCCGCAGCATGGTACGGCTGCAGCCAGCCACGCGCGCTGAGCGGGAGGGTGAAGCCCGTCGATTCTGCTTCGAGGACGCGCACCACCGTCGACTCCTCCGGGAAACGATACCGGAACGCAACCCCTTCGTTTCCCGCAGCGAGTTCGATCTCCAGTAATGCACGGTCTGCGTTGCGGAATACGAGACTGCGGTGTCTCAACACATGATCTACCCGCGGTGTGGTCCCGGCAAATAACTCGTACCGTTCGCGCGAGGTACTGTTCTCCCCTGCACTTTGCAAAAAAAGTGCCCGCTCGAAGTTTTCGTCGGTCCGACGAACGCCGAGCGGGGATTTCCGGATTACCTTGTTGCCGTTATGTAGAACCTCGTAAGTCAGCGTTCCACCGCTCTCCAGAAAAACCGAAATAGCGCAACGCCCATTGGGAGATGCGAGCGTCCACACCTCGCTTGCCCGCGCTGGAACCCTCCCGCTCGCCAAGACCATCAGCAGCAACAAGGCCGACCCGAGCCCAGCTTTCCTGTTGAGGCTCGGGCGCACGCTCAATTCTCCGTTGCCCGCAATTCGATGACGGAAGCCTCCAATGCCTTTTGACAGGAAGGTGCGATACCGTCCCGCATTAATGCGTCTCCTTTCGCCGTCTTGCCTTCCTCAGGCAACGGCGCGCGGCCGGGCGGAGGGTTGAGTTCCTGGATGCGATACTCCTTCGAGGGATCAAGCCCCTGCGGCCGCACCGGCCCCAGCTGTCCGTCTCTCAATTGGAAGGCGAACACCACGGCTCGCCCACGGTCGGCCGACACAAAATTCAAAGCCCCCCGTGCGGCGTCATGCGGACGCTCCAGCCGATAAAGGTCGCCAAGTTGGGTCACTTCCCGAATGCTCTTGTAAGCCCGGATGGCCCCAGCGCAAATAGCCCGATCCTCGGCGGGCAGTTTCACGAGATCCAGATCCATCCCGAACCGAACGCTCATGGCCACACAGCAGGCGAAGTGCATGGGCCGCTTGCCCGAATGGGTAACATGACCGGCGAGGGCCATCGGCGGAAAAAAATAAGAATAATTCCACTGCATTTCCACCCGCCTCGCCGGATCGGTGTTGTCGCTGGGCCAGAATTCATGAAAGTACTTCAGCGCCCCATAATCGGCTCGCCCGCCGCCGCCCGAACAAAGCATCAACTCGGTTTCGGGAAAAGACTTCACGGTCTTTTCCATCAGGGCGTACAGTGCGTGAACGTAATCAATCCAAAGGTGTGACTGCCGGTCAGGAGCAAGCCACGAAGAACCGGGTTGGGTGAGGTAGCGGTTGCAGTCCCATTTCGCATAAGTGATGCCCGGAACGCTCAGTATGCTCTTGATCGTGTCCCACTCGAAGGCCTGCACTGCGGGCCGGGTAAGGTCGAGCACCAGTTGGTTGCGCTGCAATTCCAGCTTGCGTTTTGGTTGCGCAATGACCCAGTCGGGGTGTGCATCGAACAGCTCGCTCTTGGGGTTCACCATTTCAGGTTCCATCCAGATCCCAAAGTGCAACCCGCGTCTTTCCGCCTCTGCCGCCAGCGGCCCCAGGCCCTCCGGGAAGCGTTTCCGGTTCGGCTGCCAGTCCCCCAGTCCAGCGCGATCGTCGATGCGCGGGTACTTGTTTCCAAACCATCCATCATCAAGCAGGAACAGCTCCACCCCCAGCGCCTTGGCGGACTCGAACAACCCGGCGATGCGATTAAAATCAAAATCAAATCCGGTCGCCTCCCAGTTGTTCAGCAGCACGCTACGGGTTTTGTGCCCATCCCGGAATCCGAAGTCCCGGGCCCAGGCGTAAAGTTTGCGGCTCATCTCCCCCAGACCGTGGCCGCTCCACACCCAAATCATCGTGGGCGTTACGAAAGTTTCTTTCGGCTCTAAATGATATGCCGAGCCGAACGGATTGACTCCGCACAGCGCGCGGACGTTCCGGCCGTTATGTTCGAAAGCGCACTGAAAGCTGCCCGACCATGCCAGCGAACCGGCGAGCACGCGCCCGCTCGTCTCGTTCGGAGCCCCGTCCAGCGAGAGGACGAACGAGGGGTTGCCGAACTGGTGGGCGCGCACCCCAATCTTGGAATCCAGCACCTTCATGCCAGCCGTGAGCGGCTCGGTAACCGGCTGCATCTCGTTCACCCAATCACCAAAGAAGTGCAGCAGATAGAGGTTGGTTGGTGAAAGCAACAGGGATGTCGAAGCCATGCGCTCCAACGTTACCGGCTTGGCCTCCTCATGGCGGATCTCGGCCCACTGCTCCACCACATCCTCATGACGGTGCGTGCGGAAGCAAAGGTCCACTTCAAATGGGTAACTCGGATCGCGCAAATGAATTCTCGTCAATTCGATTGCCTCCGTCTCGTTCGTTCGTGTCATGCTTTCGTACTGCAACGCGGTCGATGTGTTTCCGTCCGCGTGGGTGACCGCCAAAGCCGGTTCCCAGAAATAGCCGTCCCCGGCCTGCGGATACAGCTCGTCTGACCGCTGGAGACCTTCACCTTCACCAGAACCGATTGCCCGCTGGAAAAGACGTCCCCCTTCCCCTACTTGAAACTCCAGCGTGAAGTTATCGGTTTTCAGATCGAGGGAGACCGCGGCCGAAAGTGCGGGGGAGCTTCCGCTGAGCATTATCCCGCTTACGAGCGCAAAAGTTGAAACTACATACCTGGTTCTCATAGGATAAAACCGAATTCGACAACTGGGCAACGCCGAGCGAAACGACTCGCCCCTCCAGGACAGCACCCGCCGTTCGTCGGGAGCGGGTCGGCTCGAATGCGAAATCATGATGCCCACGCCAACCGCTTTGTGTCAGCCACAATCCGAATAAAAAATCGTGTCGAGGTACGGATTGCTCCGCGCAACGCCCTCGTCCGATTAGCAACCTGCCTTCCGGGAGCAAGGGGTCTCAAATGCGGCTTGGATCGCTCCGGAAGTGCCGAAGACAAAGCGACAGGATTGGATTCAGAGTATGTGTAAAAAACTTTCGCCCCTCTTGCTTGGCGCAATACTGTCCGGCCTGAACAACGCCAAGTTGCGCCTTTTCTCCTAACCCGCGGTAGACAGTTACGTGCCGGGTTGGCCGTGGATTTTGTCCCACAATTTTCTTTCCGTTTTTGTCGTTCACCAGCATGATGCTGTTCGCCCGTCCGCTGCGGCATGGCGGCCGTCCGTGCGAACCTGAGCCGCCTGGCGTTGCGGACCCGCAAACTGTGTCCGCTTAACTCTCACGCTTATGAAACGACGCGAATTCCTCCGGCAATCTACCGTCGCCGCACTGGCGTTTCCGCTGTTGGTCCAACGGGAAGTGCTGGGCGCCGGGCAATCGACAAGTCCCAATGAGCGCCTGCGGCTAGGCTTTATCGGCCTGGGAGGCCGGGCCCGCTGGATTTTGAAGAGTGAAGCGCTGCCGGGAGCAGAGGTCATCGCGGTGGCGGATTGCAACCTCTCACGGTGCTCTGAGGCGGCGCAACAGGTGCCGGGTGGCGAGCGATGGAAGAAGTACCAGCACCATCTCGAAATGTTGGAAAAGGAAAAACTGGATGCCGTATTTGTGGAAACCACGACGCATGCGCGTGTCCGCATCTGTATGCACGCGCTGCAAGCGGGATGCGATGTCTATGCGGAGAAACCGCAGAGCCTGACGCTAAACGAGGGCCGGGCGCTGGTCAAAGCGGTGAAGCGTCACAAGCGAATCCTGCAGACCGGCTCACAGCAACGATCGATGCCGATCAATCGTTATGCCAGCAAGCTTGTCCGCGAAGGCGCCATTGGAAAGATTCACACGGTGATTACTTGCAACTTTGCCGGGGGCAGGAATTGGACACCGAAGGATACGCCGGACGATTTACCAGCCGGGCTGGACTGGGACCAGTGGTGCAACCAAACCGAACTGCGGCCTTATCATCAGGAGCTCTATAATTCCTGGGGCGATTTCATGACTTACGATGGTGGCGGGCAAAGCTGGGGCGTTACCGGATGGGGAACGCACAGCCTCGACCAGGTGCAGTGCGCCCTGGGTACTGATGATACCGGCCCGGTGGAGATCTGGCCGGAGGACCAGGGGCCACGTTGCAAGGTTACCATGCGGTACGCCAACGGAACGCTGCTTAAATTGGAAGGCAAAAACCGGGGGATGGAAGATCTTGGCGCCATTTTTATCGGCAGCAAAGGCAGAATTGAAATTCTCCGCGGCGATTTCATCGCCGAGCCTAAAGAGCTGGGTGATGGAGCGCCGCCCGTTACCGCGCAGGGCCCCAAGGAGTCCGTTCCTCACATCGAGAATTTCTTCGAGTGCATCCGGACGCGCCAAAAGCCTCATGCCGACGTCGAGACCGGTCACCGCGCGACCACCTTGTGCCATCTCGTGAACATCTGCCGCGGTGTCCAGCGGAAGCTCCGATGGGATCCAAAGAAAGAACGATTCGTGGGCGATGAACAAGCCAACCTGCTTCTCTCCCGGCCACGGCGCAAAGGCTACGAACTGCCGGAGACCTAAAGGATTGAGCACGCGCTTAACGAGGGTCGCTCCGAGGAGACCAAGCAGTCAATACGCCGACCGAAAAAAATCCCAGCCCCGGGCTGAGCCAGCGCTCGGCGGGCCCGCTGTACAGCAAAAAATCGATTTCGCCTGAGATAGGTTGAGATAGGTTGAGATGACCTGAGATAGCCTGTGCTGTTGGAGAGGGCTATCTCAGGCTATCTCAGGTAAATGAGGGTCGGCAGCACAGGCTATCTCAGGCTATCTCAGCCCCTGGCGATTTTTTCACTCTGGCTTGATTTGCCTTGGTTTGGCTTGATTTGCCTTGATTTGGTTTGATTGGAGGTCTTTTGAAAAAAGGCTCGAACTGGAGCCCACTAGCGTGGGGGCCAATGCGGCTGGCGCCGCAGGGCCGGCGTCAAGCCGCTCAGAGCGGGCATCCGCAATAACAGTTCGGGCCAAAATGTGGGAACTGTTATTTGGCGGTAGTAGCTGTTAATAACCGTTACCAACTGTTAGTAAGTGTTACCCGCTGGCGTGAGGGCCATGGCGGCCAGCTTGGAAATTTAGCAGGATTGAGCGCCAACGGGGACGAGGGCAGGGGTAGTGGCATAGTACCCCCCCTTTGATCCGTCAGGTCGTCAGGACCTCGGTTTTACCGAGGTGTTTTTGCGGTCACGATCCGTCAGGTTATCCGTCAGCATCCGTCAGGAGTCGTCAGAGGCCGGTAAACACGGGTGTTTTTGAATGTGTGATCCGTCAGAGGCCGGTAAACACGGGCGGTTCTCACTCTTGCAACCGTCCCAGTACCGTCCTGGCGTGCCAGGGGAAGGGAAAGGGGAGTTAACACGGAGATCACGGAGGGCGGGGAGAGGGAGAATGCGAATTTAACCACAGATGCACGCAGATGGGCACAGATGGGACGGGAAGGGCTGAAAATGCGTGTGCACAGAGGTGGTAGATTTTGCCGTCCCAGCGTCCCAAGGCCGTGTTTACCGAGGGATTTGCATCGTTTACAGGTGCCGTCCCAGCGCCGTCCCAGCGGCGTCCCGGGGAAGTGACAAGGGGAGAGGGAAAAGTGAAAACTGGGACGGCGACCATGGCGTCCCAGTGCCGTCCCGGCGTCCCAACCGAACCAGGGAACGCAGAGCGTAGAATGCTGCACATGGAATGAAAAGCGCGTGTGCACAGAGGTGGTAGATTTTGCCGTCCCAGCGTCCCAAGGCCGTGTTTACCGAGGGATTTGCATGGTTTGCAGGTGCCGTCCCAGCGCCGTCCCAGGGGCGTCCCGGGAAAGTGACAAGGGAAAGGGGATAAGGGAAAACTGGGACGGCGACCTTGGCGTCCCAGTGCCGTCCCGGCGTCCCAAGGCCGTGTTTACCGAGAGATCTGCATCGTTTGCAGGTGCCGTCCCGGCGTCCCAAGCGAACCAGAGATCGCGGAGCGTAAAATCCTGAGGTCGTGGTGGAATAGGATTGCCTTCACGCAACGGCCTTGGCACGGACGTCTGATAGGATGGCGAGCAGTTCGTCGACTTGGGCGCTTGGGAAGATGGCGTCGGGGCCCTGGGGAGTGATGTCGGTGAAGGGGGATTTATAGAGGAACGACGGATCCATGGCGCCGTGTTCGGTGAGGTGGTTGATGACCATGTCGATGAACTCGATCTGGTTTGCGGTGAGGGTTTTGCCCGAGAGGAAACCGGCAAGTGACTGCTTGGCAGCCTGTCGGTCAAGGCCGAGCAGGGAGCGGACGAAGAGGCCGAGGCCGGAGCTTTCGGTTTTGGCTTGTTGGAGGTGGTCTGGAGTCGCGACACCACTGGCGACCAGCAGACGCTCCAGCTCGGTCAGATCCTGGGCTGTGAGGCTTTGCGCGTATTCGGTTTTGAACGTGATCGTGCGCGCAAACTTCCCGGCCAGGCTGGGATAGTTGATGTCGAACCGCTCCTGGATGAAATCCGCGTGGGCCTGATTCTTGGCGAAGATGATGGTCTTTCCCAGCCGGTCGCCCCCCGCCACCGTCTGCCCGCGCGTCATCAGGTGCTCCAGGACTTTGTCCACGGTGTCGATGTTGAACAGCCACTTGTTTACCGCCTCAGCCTCAACGTAATCCGGCGTGCTCCCGTCCTCGCTCCATTCCTTGGCGTCCCATTGCTCTTTTTCCTCCTCGGAAAGGTTGTCGCATTTGATACCCTCACGCTGGAACTTGAGGGGCACGGAGACGGACTTGGACGGGACGAGGAATTTGTCGGCCACGGCATCTTTTAAATCGTAGGCATCGGTCGGCACGCCCTTTTCGAGGTCGAACAAACCGTAAGTGTCGCGGTCGATCTCGTCGCGCGGCGTAGCCGTCAGGCCCACGAGCAGCGAATCGAAGTAATCAAAGATGGCGCCATACTTCTGGTAAACCGAGCGATGCGCCTCATCAATGATGACAAGGTCGAAATGCCCGACGCCAAACCGCCGCTGCCCGTCCTTCGTCTCGTCAATCAGGCCCATCATGGTCGGGTAAGTGGAAACGAACACGCGGCCTTCGGTGTCCTTCTCGGTGACGAGATTTACGGGAGATGATTCGGGCAGATGTCTCTTGAATGCATTCACGGCTTGAGTGACCAACGCCACGCGGTCCGCCAGCAACAGCACCCGCTTCACCCAGTTGCAGCGCATGAGCAAATCGGACAGCGCGATAGCCGTGCGCGTCTTGCCCCCGCCGGTGGCCTGCACGACGAGCGCCTTGCGGTCACGGTCTATCTCGAATGCCTCGCCGATGCGCCGGACGCCGCGTGTCTGGTAGTAACGGTCAACAATCGCCTCATTGATCTTTGCATCGGCCAGACGCTTGCGTGTGGTGCGGCGTTGAATCAGCAACTCCAGTTCGGCCTTCTTGAAAAAGCCCTGCACCGGACGGGGCGGATAATTGGCGTCATCCCACATCCAATGCTCGTAGCCATTCGAGTAAAAGATGATGGGCCGCCGCCCGAACTGCTTTTCCAAGCATTCCGCGTACAGCTCAGCCTGCCGCTGGCCTACGCGGGGATCGCGTTTTGTGCGCTTTGCTTCTATCAGGGCTAGAGGGATGCCGTCATCGCCCCAAAGGACGTAATCCACAAAACCCTTCTCCTGGGTGTTCGGCATGCCTGTCACTTCAAACTCTCGGTCGCGGACCTGATCGAGCGGCCAGCCGGCTTCCTTGAGGAGCAGGTCTATGAAGTAATCCCGCGTCTCGGTTTCGGAATAGTTATGCGTGTCGGCCTGGGCGGTGTTGGCCTTCTTCGCCTCGGCAATCTCGACGCGCAGGCGCGTCAGCTCGGCATCCTGCGTGGTCTTGTCCGCCAGCAGCGCCGACAGCTTCTCGTCCCGCTGGCGCAGTTCTGTTTCCAGCCTTTGAAGCTGCTCGATGGTCTGCTTCGGCCGCGGCGTGGTTTTCGGGAGCGCGTTGGGATCGAAGGCCAGACCGGGCGGCGGCTTGGGGCCGCGCGCGTAAGTGTGTGCCAGCCAGTAGGCGATATGGAAGAGCTCGCGCACCGCCGTTAGCGCGTCGAACTGCTGGACGGGGCGATGACCATGCACGGCTTGATTGCCTAGCCGATTGATCAGCACTGTCTTGGCGAAGACCGCCGCGCCGGCGGTCGTTTTGAAAGTGGGCTCGTGGATGAGCGCGCTCAAGTTGTCTTGGTACGGCAGCCGCAACGCCGCGTCGTGCTTATAGAGCCAATGCACCATCACTTCCAACCCGCGCCGCGCGTAGAAGCACGCCGTCCGCGGATCGGGATAGGCCAGCGCCTCCGCCTTGCTCGCGGCATCGTGCAACTCGGGCCATTCGGCTTGGAGGAAGGTGAAGTTGGACATCAGCTTGCTTTGAGAGCGATTCGCGCGGCACAGCACACCCTGCGAACGGTGCTAACTCGCGCAACCAATTGGCCTTCGGTCCTCACGGACTTAGATGACTGCCAGATTCTGTCAGAACAACAACCCTGTTTTTCTGACCGGAATCATCCACCATTCAAGGACGCCTCCGCCTCTCCGAGCACCTTCAGTACTTGCTCAAAGGCCGGCGGTGGTTTCAGGAACATGGTTTCCATTTTCTCGTAATCCTCAGCCAGCTCTTTCACCCGCTCCGGGGGCGGGCTCAACCGGAAAGTGCTTGGCCGTGCCGTGTTGTAATTCGCCCACTTTGATGCGAAAAACCTGCTTTTGTGGAGCACCACGCGCTCCAGCAAATCCAGCCGCTTTCGCGCCTGCTGGCCGAGCGGATGCAGCCACAGCGCCGCAAAATCGGAATAATGACGCGCAAACCGTCTCCGCGTCGGCACATCCGGGGGCCGGTGATGCTCCGCATGCAGGATAGTCGCCTTTTCCCAGAAGCTGCGCTCCAGTTCCAGCGCCACCACCGAGGCCAGCGGCTTGTCAAAAACCGACGGCAACACCTCTGCAATTATGGGCCCGATGTTGTGTTCCCCCGTTGGACGCTGGTCAGTGAGGGACCCAAATTCCACCTTCACGCTGCGCAAAATGTAACCTGCCGCGTCCGCCAGCGCGGAAGGATATTCGAATAGCAGGACCGGTGAATTTGACACGAGATCAAGTTCATACCTCAGCCAGTCGTTTCCGTCATGCCTTGGCCCGAGGACCTCCCGCATGGCCGTCTCCAACTGCTCACGAAAGGCCCCTTTCACGCGTGTCGCGCAATCGGCCTCCAGTTTCTCAAACCGCTTCCTCCGCTGGCTGACGCTTAAGGCGTTGTCCAGGTCCCCTTCCGTCCAGCCCAATGCCGCCGGACTGATCGAAAGATCAATGTCCTCTGAGAACCGTTGGATCACGCCAAACACTTTAGACAGCGACGTGCCTCCCTTGAAAACAACCATGGGGCCAAGGGCGGGGGTCTCGAAAACACGCGCCAGCATCCAAGTCACCCAGAAGTCTTTTTCCACAATGACCGGCAGCACCCCGAGACGCGTCGCCGCGTCCCCAATCACCGCGGCCCTCTCTGCAATGGGCAATCGGGCAAAACTGTTCATTTTCTTTGCCCCGCGCCTGCGATCTCGCGAAAGAGCGGCTGCATCCAGCCGGGAGCATACGCCACGTCCTTCAACAACTGCTTCTTGTCCTGCTCGGACAGCAGCTCTTTCAACCGCTTTAGCCGCGCCGCATCAACATGCTTTCGCCCCAGGTGCCGAAACGCCTGAATGACTAAACCGCTCGTCCGGCCCGCGGTAGCCATGTTCCGTGGCGTTGTTCTCTTCAGTTCAATCGTCAGGTTCCCCAGCTTCACCTTTCGCCCTTGCCCGTCCGTCAGGTACACAACCTTCGCGGGCACCTGTTCTGACAGCCGCAGCAGGTTCGTTGCGTAAGCACCCGACGGCTGCAGCCGTGACGCGGCGCTCCGAGCCAGCGCCTTTGCGACTGTGTCCGGCCCCGGATACAACAATCCGATTCGCGAATGGAGCTTGGGGTAATCATACACCCCCCAGGCCAGCCGTCGAATCGTCCCTTTTTGCACCAGGCGGAACAGGGCCAAACCCACGGCCTGACGGCTCCCTAAATCGAGAAAATCGGTTGGAGTGAACACCGCACCCCTCTTGAGGCTGTAAATCCTGCTAAGTATATGATTATAAATGCTCAAGATACGCTTCCAATGGCCTATTTTGTAATAAATATACTATCATTTTTATTACAAGAATGACATTTCGACAAGTCCCTTTTTCGCTTTTGTTCTTGACGACTTGAACGCTACCCCTTAGACGTGCGTCGGGCGCACGTCTAAGGCTGGCCTCGCGCGCGACCCGCTTGGCGGTGCTGCTCCGAGCAGCACCGCCAAGCGGGTGAGAGAAACCGGTATTAGCTTCAAAAAAAACACCAAGCGCCAGCCATACGAAAGCTTGACACGTCCGCCATTGACAAGGTTAAAATTTGCTCGCTCCGAGCAAGGGGTTCAGTCAGGTCGCAAATTTTAATCTCGTCAATGGTCATGCTTCTAATTTTATTTTCCGTTAATAACTCGCTGCAAAACGCTTGGTGCTGTGGGGCAGTTCCGGCATCGGCGCGTCCTATTCACCCGCGCCGTGCGTGGAAGCACGCCGTCCGCGCAACGGGATACGCCAGCGACTCCGCCTTGCTCGCCACGTCGTAAAATTCGGGCCATTCGGCTTTGAGGAAGGCGAAGTTTGACATGGTTACGCTCTACTCAGCGGCTTCCGCGTCGGTTGCCTCTGGCAATTCTTTGACCGCCCCCTTTTCCAACTCCAGAGCGGCAATCTGAGGAATCTTCCCGCCGATGATTCCTTGCATGTCGCCGTAGTGTATCCAAGTCCGCCTGCACTTCACTCAACGCTGCTTCGACTGCGACGCCCATCGGCGTTTGCGCTTCCTTGTCCTTGTCCGTGCTGGACCTGTCGGAGACGAACAGGGCACACATCGGAAGATGCCTGTCAGGAAGAAAGAGTGGACGAGAATACGAGCGTTCGGCGGGAACGTGCGACGGGAGCGCTTGCGCAGGGGTTTGACGCAGAGTGAACTGGCGGCGCGGTCTGAGATTGCGACCAGGAATCTGCAGAAGATTGAGGCGGGCGAAATAGACCTTCGGTTCACCACGGCGTGGCGAATCCGGTTGGGATTGCGATGTGCGTGGAAACGGCTGGCGCCTCGCGACTGAGGTTTGCCTTGCTCCTGGCGCCGCAGGGGAAAGGGAGGGCGGCTAGGGATCGAGGTCAGGTGGAGTAAAAGCGTGGGACTCATGGGACTCATGGGACGAATGAGACTGATGGGAAGAATGGGGGGAAGGAGGTTCAAACCCGACAACCGGGTATACTCCTTCGTCGCGGCTCGCATCTGCCGCCACGGCGGTCGCGCCAAAGTGTAAACCTTATTTCCTGACAGCCCCTTACCAATCCCCAGAGATCGGTTGAAGGTCCCGAAATCGAGTCTGGCCGTTCCGCTCCTGACGGAGCTTGGGATGGTTGTTGGGTGTGGGCAGCAATAAACGTGGCACTCCTTGCGGAGCTTGGGTCGTGAACGCGATCCAAAACGACGGTGCTATTGGTGTTTAAAGACAAATTTGCGAGCGCCGGCGGCATCGAAACTCGCGGGTACGATAGGGTTGCCTGGTTCATTTCCGGCAATGGTCAGCGTGCCATTTTGCAACTGGTATATCGCAAAGGCGGTCCTGCCCACGTAGTCCGGAACAGGACAGTCAGTGATGACGATCAGCAGCTGCTTCGGATCGGTTTCGTATAAGGAAAATGCCGCCTTGTACCACTCGTTGGTATTGGCACCATGGAACTCGAAACTCGAGCCCTGAACGATAAACGAAGCAATGCCATCGGAATGGTTTCCCGTTTCGTTTCCAGTCCAGGTTCCTTGGATAGCAGCCGGATCCGCTTTTTGCGGTTTGGGTGTGGTCACGCGCTTCCAGACCTCCCGCCAAGGATTGCCGATCCCGATTAGTGTAAGGGTATCGCCTTCGATTTTGACATTGAAGTTCGAAGTTTTCCCGATGAGCTCCTTGGTGTTCGCGTTCGCGAATTCGACGTGTTCGGTATACTCGTTTTCTTTGAGAGTGTAGGTGCCTCCGTGATGGAACACGACCGCGCCGTTCTTCGGGTCAGTTTGCGTTACAGACCAACTGGTATCGGTCAATAGCTTGAGTCGGCCGCCTTCAGCGGGCGGCAAGCCAATCTGGCCGGGCGCGCCGACGAGGATCCAGGTTCCAACCAGCTCTTTGGCAAGTTGGGAGCTTGCAGGCTGGGCGTCGGTGAGAGTGATTAGGCCAAGGGCAGTGAACAGAGCCGCGGCGAGCGTCAGGCCGCGATTGGTTCTTTTGAAGTTCGCGATCATTTCGATTCTTTCTTTGGTTTGGTTACGGTTTTCTACAGTTCCAGCGAGACTGGGCGCCCAGGCCGAGCGGCCAAAGCTTTCGAGCAGCTTGATGATGGTGTGGCCATAGGCCTGGTTTTCCTCCGGACGCACGTACGAAAGGGCCAGTGCATCGCAGGCCAGTTCGCGGTCCACGCGCATGCGATGAAAGGCCAGCCAGACCAGCGGATTGAACCAGTGCAGAATCTGCAAAGCGGTAATCAGCCAGCCGGCGAGAATGTCATGGCGCTTAATGTGGCCCAATTCGTGCAGGAAGATGTAGCGCAGCTCGGTGGGCGAAAAATTCCGAGTGAGCCCGGCGGGCAACAAAAGGCGCGGACGCAAGAAGCCGAACAGGGCAGGACTGCCAACATCCGCGGTCTCGACCAGCGTGACCGGCACCCGAACGCCCATCTCCTGCTTGCAATCCTCCAACAAATTCATGACGGGGCCATCAATCAGCGGACGCCGCCGGGCGACTTTTCTGGAGATGCTGTGGTGAGATACGAACAAGAACCCGGTGAGCGCCAGGGCGCCGACCGACCAGAGTCGCAGCAACCAGGGGAAGGAAGAGCCAAACCGCGGGGCTTGGACGACGGGCGGAAGCGGCGGTGCTTCGTCCGGTTGTTCCGCCAGCCCCGTAGAGGCCGACTGCAACGCGGCGGAGACCTGGGGGTTGGGGGAGGTTGGCAGGCCGGTCAAGGAGGGTGAGATCGCGGGGAGATTCAGGAGATTGAACAGGCTGGTCGAGGAAGGAATCGTACAAGGCAAGACCAGCCTGATGACGACGAGGAGCCAAAGGCTGTAACGCCAGCGGGGGCTAAGCCTGTGGCGAAGGGCCCACTGGGCTGCCAGCACCAACAGGATGAGCACGGCTGCCTGGCAGGAATCCTTCAGCAGCAACAAAACCGGATCGATTTCGACAAAATGCGACATGCAGTGCCTTTTGGCGGGTCGTTTTTCTATTCGGGGAGTTCAAGCACGCGACGCAGCTCGCGAATTTCGGCGTCGGAGAGTTTTTTGTGTTCAACAAAATGAGCCAACATCGGCGTCAAGGAGCCGCCAAACACCCGTGCCAAAAACGACTCACTGGCAGCATCGATACAATCCCTTTCCTGGACCAACGGCCGGTAAAGATAGGCGCGCCCTTCCTTACTGAAACCCAGCGCGTGTTTGCTGACCAACCGGCTGAGGAAAGCCTTCACGGTTTTGGGGTGCCACGTAGGGTCGCGGCGGGTCAAAGCCTCGATCACCTGGCCGGCGGAACAAGGCGCCTGCATCCAAACGACCCGCATTACCTCCCACTCGGTTTCAGAGATTCGAGGAATTCTTTTCATGGCAATCTTTCGCCTACGGTTGTAATCGTTCATAGATTACATTAGTAATCTCTTTCGTCAACAGGAAATTTCAGAAGGAAGAGGCCGGTATCGTCGAGGGGGAGAGTGACGCCCAAATCCGCACGAAGAAGTTCTTACGTGCGGAAAAAACCGCAGGTAATTGCAGCTGACCCTCAGTTCGCCGTCCAATACAGGCTGTCGATTGGCAATCCGCCACCGGCCAGCCGCTCGACTCTGGCACTCCCTCCGGGGTGCGGTTGCTTGCGACGGTTTTCCGGTGGTCGTTCGCGGGGCAAAAGCGCGAACGACACACCGGCTATCTTCTGTCAACCCTTGCGGGTTGGCCCAAATCCGCACGTAGAATTTCTTTCGTGCGGATCTGGGTGACGAGTTCGGTCTTGATCAGGCTTTGCAAGCGGCCGGTTTGTTCCTGGTCGAGGGTGACATTGCGCATGCCCTGCCGGATATGCTCCTTCGTCGCGCCTCGCATCTGCCGCCACGGCGCTCGCGCCAAAGTCTAAACCTTATTTCCTGACAGCCCCTTACTGATTATAGGTGCTGACCAAATCTCCGGACCAGAAATAATCGGTGCCATAGCGCGACAGGGTGACCTTTGTGAGGTGGCGACCTGCGATGTAGGTAGTCCCGAACGTACATTCAAAATGCACCACGTTTTGGGAGTTGGTATAGACCTGCACGGTTCCGGCAGTACCCGGGTTGTTGAGGAAGGTGTAAAAGTTTTTGGAGGTCCCTGTGCTATCGATGCCCATGGCCGAAATCGTGAGTTGCCCGGGGACGGCTGGATAACGAAGGAGAAATCCCCCGTTTGAGCCGTCGCGCTCGAGGGTGAGGTTATCGGTGCGGGCAACCACGAGGCCTGCGGTTGGATTGATACTGTTGATCCGGCGCAGAACCAGCCCGTCCGGGCTGGGCGGTTCGGAATTTGAGGTACCAATGCCCGAGCGGAGCAACCCGGTGATTTGAGCACTGCTGACGATCAGGCTGGGGGCGGATACCGTCCCGGTGAACGTGGGGCTGCTGCTGAGCAGCGCGTAGGCGCTCCCGGGCTGGCCGGCCAGGGCGGCGGCATTCACGTTCGAAAGGCCCGTCCCATCGCCGGTAAAAGTCCCGCCCAACGTCACACCCGTCTCTGTGTTAGTCACTACGTATCCCGGCAATTGCGCCGGGGACAAGGTGCCGTTAGTGATTTGGGAGGCGTTCAAGCCGTACAGGTTCGCGCCGTTCCCGTAAAAAGCCGTGCCCGAAATGTTCCCAGCCTGGTCGACGGTCAGGAGCCCCGTGCGAGTTCCATTGGTCGCGTACTTGGCGACCTGGAAGTCCCGAAAGGGCAAGTCATCGCCCGGTATGCCCAGGACCAAAGTCGAGGGCTCCATGAACAAGCCCCAGCGGCCGATGCCGACTTTGCTGGGGCCGGCGTTGGTGGCGAAGACGTCCCAGTCCCGGACGATGATCGGCTCATCGGCCGCCTGGAGGTGTATGCCTTTGTCCGTCTGGATGCGAACGCCGTTTTGAGCGCGGATGGAGAACTCGTTGGAGGTGGTGGACCCAAAATAATAAAACTGTCCGTCGTCGAGGACGAGCGAGCCGTAATGGTTGACCGCGGCGCCGACGCCCGCGGCAAAACCGTACGGAGCGTTGACCTGGTTGGCGTAGCCGCCCGGGATGGTGGCGCCGTTGGCATTCGTGGCGATGATATTGGCGACGCCACCGCCGATAACCGATTCGAAGGCGTTGGTGCCGATGGAATTTCCAGTGCCGCCGGAGATCACGGAATAGCTCGCGTTGGATTGGACGAAATTGTTGTTACCGCCGGCGATCACGGAATAGCTCGCGTTGGGCTGGATGGAATTGTTGTTACCGCCGCCCAGAACACCGGCGTAGGCGTCGTTGTGGTTGTACGTGCCACCGCCTAAGAAGGAGTAAGAACCGTTGGCGATGTTGAAATCCCCCGCGCCGATGAAGGATACCAGACCGTCGTTGGTGTTAAAATATCCGCCCGCCGTGACCGACCAACTGCCAGGGCCGGTATTTTGTTGCCCGCCCACAATTGTGGAAAAATATCCATCGGCCAGGTTTCCGTAACCGCCGCCGAGGAACGAATAAGCGCCCGTGTTGGTGTTGACATCGCCGCCGCCGATGACAGACCACTCGCCGCCCATGAAGTTGCCCTCGCCGCCCGCGATGACCGATTCCCAGGCGTTCACGCCCACCACGTTGTTCCAGCCGCCGCCGATGAAGGAATGGTCGGCGCCGGATTGAATCAGATTGCCGCTGCCGCCGCCTACGCTGCCGTAATCAGCGGAAACGCGGTTGGCTGAGAACTGGCCCAGGAAATTGCTCGTGCCGCCGCCGGCAATCACTGCGCCGCTCACCCCGGCGTCCACCGAGTTCACGGCCGCGCCCCCAACCAGGTTCGGCACTCCGTTCTCGCCGGGTGAGAGATAAAGCCCGCCAGCCTGGCCGGGCAGGGTCAACTCCGTGGAGCGCATGCCCAGCACCGTGGCCAACACCGTCACGTTGTTCGCGCCGGCGCCCGCGCTCACCAAATCGGGCTGGCCATCGCCGTTCATGTCGGCCACCACCACCGACCGCGGGTTGAGCCGCAGCGCGGGCCGGGCCGCAAAGACAAAGTTGCCATGGCCGTCATTGGTGAGCACCGTCAGCACGTTGTCGCCGAAATCGGCGCTAATCAAATCCGGGTGGCCGTCGCCATTGAGGTCTGCCGCGGCGACAAAGCGCGGCGTGGCGCCCACCTGCAGGGTGGCGGCGAGCGTGAAGGTCCCGTTACCGTTGTTGGTCAGCACCGTCAGCGTGTTGTCCCGGGTGTTCGCCGTGATTAAATCGAGGCTCCCGTCGCCGTTAACGTCCACCGCCGCGATACCCTCCGGCCCGTTCCCGACGGTGACGGTGAACGGGAAGAACGTGCCGTTGCCGTTGTTGATGAAGATCGAGAGTTGATTGGTGTTGAAATTCCCGGCAATCAGGTCGGGTTTGCCGTCGCCGTTAATGTCGGCGGCAATCACCGGAATGGGCCCGTTGCCGGTGGGAAGGGTCGCCGCCAGGGTGAACGTGCCGTCGCCGTTGTTGGTGAGTACGGTGAGGGTGTTGTCGCTGAAATTGCCGTTGATGAGGTCGGGTTTGCCGTCGCCGTTGACATCGGCCGAGATGACGTAATAAGGACCGTTGCCGACGACCAGAGTGTTGTTGGACCCAAAGATGCCGCTGCCGTTGTTCGTGTAGACGAGGAGGGTATTCGTCAGCGAATTGGCAATCACCATGTCGGGCAGCCCCGGGCCGCGCAGGTTCGTCAGCAGTACCGACCAGGCGCCGGTAGAAGCCAGGAGCGTGGCGTTGGAGTAGAGCACTCCGCCGCCGGCATTGGTGAGCACCGTCACGGTGCTATCGTTGTAATTCGCCGAGACGGCGTCCGGCCGGCCGTCGCCGTTAATGTCCGCCACCCCCGCATAGGTGGGGTTCCTACCGACCGTGGGCGCCGAAAGCAGCACGAAGTCCAGGCCATTGGTGAACAGGCCGAGGCTGCCGAAGGACCTTAAGCCGGTATACGGAATATTCGACAAACTGCCACCGTTGCCGGCAAAACCGCCCCCGGCCTGGACCGTGCCGGAGAACGAAGGGTCGGAGGGCAGCGTCGAATTCAGCAACTTGCCGCTCAACTGCGCCGCCGGGAGCGCGCCCAACAAGTTGCTCGTCGTGTTAGCGAAAAGGGCCAATGGCGAGGCGGTTAAGGGTTGCCGCGGAGTGAGCGTGGTGAACGGCCCCACGCCACTCGTTCGCGCGGCGATCTCCAGGAAGAGCGGACCGCCCGGCGGGTTCGCGCCGAAGTCCAGAGTGGTGGTGAACAACCCGTTGCTGACAACGACCGCCGGGTTCGTCACCGCGGGCCAAAGAGCGCTGCCGCCGCTGCTGCTCAAAAAAACCGCAAAGGTGAAGTCATAGCTCCCGTTGGCCGGTCCCGCGCCGGTCAGCAGCCGGCCCTGGTAAGTAAAAGCCGTTCCCTGGCCAAAACTCGATGGCGCCACCAAGGCGGCTGAACCGAGGCAAAATGTCAAAAGGAGTCGCTTCATAAGAATGGGATTTGTCCCGGCGCATGGAAACAGCCGAGCCGGCTGTCCGCCCGCTGGAAGGATGGGTGATTAATAAGGAGAGTCTATATCCTTAATTAATTTTGACAATCTTTTTTTCAGAGCGGAGGATGGAACGTGCCGCCCGCAACTGAGCGTGGCAGCGGACACGCCGGGGCGATCGCCATTCGGCAGCTTGACCTGGCAGGAACCACGGGTCGCAGGGTGCGTGCTTCAGCCCTACTTATGCCGCCTCCTTCACACCGATGCTTCCGCTTTCGCGGTGGCTCGCCGGCGATGGATTCGGGCTGGGAGCGTTCCAGTTTAATGTCAATGGGGTATTTACCCCATTGGGGGAATTTCTGATAATGGGATATAGGTGTCAATCATCATCTCGAAAAGCGACAGGTACGTTAAGCCCGGTGCCCGTTGTATCAGACGCTTGGCGCGTCAGGGCGGTGTTCTGGGCGTCGGACTTGCGGCTTTCCTCCTCCTCGAAATGCAGTTGAGGGCTCGCCCGCAGGAGGGGACCGTTGCGAGCCCGGCAGCCAAAGCTGCGGAGGCGCCGAAGCCCTCGAACAAAAAGGCGAAAGTTGCGCCCCATAAGCTCAGCGGAGCGGAGCTCTATTCCATGCATTGCAACCGCTGCCATCCTGAACGGTATCCCACCGAGCGCACTGCCGCGCAATGGAGGACGATCCTGCTCCACATGCGAGTAAGGGCCAATCTTCCGGCGGGACAAGCCAGGACCATTTTGCAGTATCTTCAGGACAACAGCGGGCGATGAAGGCTTGCCGCGTGCCAACAAATCGGGGCAACCGGATGGCCAAATTGCTGGCGAGGGGACTCCTCGCCGCGGGCGTGATCGCGATGCAGGTCGGGCCCGCTCGAGCCGCCGAAATCGGCGAAACCGATTTCAATGCGCTCAAAGATTTGGTGCGCCAGCAAGGCCAGCAGATGCAACATTTGCAGGAGGAAGTTCTCAAGCTCCAGCAGGCTCACACCGCGGATGAACAACAGCACAAGCAGGATGCGGAACAGATCCAGCAACTCATCCAGCGCCTGGCCGCCCAACCGGCATCGACAAACCTTCCAAATGAGGCGGTGATCGCCGCGGCAGAAATGCAGCCAATTCCCCGGGTGCCGATTGACGAGGCAACGGTGAATCATAACTTCTCCATTTTGGGCGACGCCGAATTTCAATACGCCAAAACCGAGGGCCAGCATGGGTCTTTTCTATTCGCGGATTTTGCGCCGATTTTCCTGTATCGCGGCGGCGACCGGGTCTTGTTCGAAGCCGGGTTCGATTTTGTTTTGCAGAACAATGCGCCCGCGGGGGCGGGCTCAGCTACCACGGTTAACCTAAGCTTCGCTCAGTTGGATTATGTGCTGAACGACTACGTAACGCTCGCCGCGGGAAACCTGCTTTTACCTTTGGGCACTTACGTTCTGCGCGGCGCCGGCTGGCTGAATAAGATCCCCGATGACCCCCTGCCGCGGGAGCTCCTGCCCGGAAGCGGCATTGGCGCGCAATTGCTCGGGGCGATTCCGTTAGGGGAAGAGGGAAAAATGATTAACTATGCCGTCTACGGCGCCAATGGCCCAGGCTCGGCGGATGGGACCGGGAATGCCGGCGCTTTGGACCTGGGAGGCAACGTAGGGCTGAGGTCCGACAACGCCATCGCTAATTTGCATTCGGATCCCAGCGGCGGGGGGCGGATCGGGTTCTTCGCTCCTTTCAAACCGCATTATGATTTCGAGATTGGGATTTCCGGTCAGTCAGGCCAATGGGACAACGCCGGCCGCCATCTCTGGTCCGCAGCGGTGCTGGATGCGAGCGTGCACCTTGGTTCGTATTTCGAAACCAGAGGCGAGTTCATCAACACATGGTACGGGAGCGACGATCTGGGAAGGGTTCACCCGCAAGGCTGGTGGATCCAAACCGGGTACAAGCTGGCCGGGCTGGACCTAGAGCTCCCTTTGATCAACAACGTCGAGCTGGTGGGTAGATATGATTCATCTCACGATGGCCTAGGCATCAAAACCCGGCGCGCCACCCTTGGCTATATCTATTATTTCTCCAATACACTGCTGTTTGAAGGCGACTACGAGTTTCTCCATAGCAACGACCCGACACAAAAGGATCGGTTTGTTCTGCAGCTATCCTATGGATTCTAAAGCTAAGCTCGGCGCGCTGAGGCAGGAATTCACCTCTCTTACGGCGAGCAAGGTCGTAAAGGAAACATGGCGGCTGACGCGCAATTCAACCCTGCATGGCAACCGCTCGCGGTGGCTGCTGTTTGGGCCTTGTCTGCTGGCTTTGGCCGGCGGAACAAGCAACCGGGTGGCGGCGCAGGGAAGCCCTGGCGGAATGGCAAGTTCTCAGTCCACCTCGCAGGCCTCGGGGTGGCCGCGGATATATGCCGTTCGCAACGAAGGCCCGATAAAACTTGCCGACGCGGTCCAACCGAGCGCCGATGCTTCGTCCCACCCGAGCCAGACGCCCTCGTATCTTCGGGACGTGCTGCCGGTTCTCATGGGCAAATGTTCGCGTTGCCACAACGAACAGGCTCGTTTCGTGTACAATTGGTTGGATTACCGAACCGCCTTCGCGGATCGCTGGGAAATAGCGAGGCGCGTTTGGGACAGTTACAACGGGGCTTACTTCAAGGAATCCATGCCGATCTCCAATAGCCCCGAGTCGCTAGCGATCACGGACGACGAGCGCTTAACCATTAGAAACTGGGTGTACGCGGGTGCTCCGCGCGGAGTCGCCCCGCCCGAGGGGGCTCCCAAGACCAAGGCCGAAAAAACGGAACTGGGCCGGCGCCTCTTTTCTTCCATCTGCGCGGCCTGCCACCAACCCACAGGCAAGGGCGTTCCCAATGTTTTCCCTCCTTTGGCCGGCTCCGATTTTTTGAATGCGGACAAAAACCGCGCGATCAAAACGGTGATCAACGGTCGGCAGGGTGAGATCGTGGTCAACGGCCTCAGGTTTAACAACAGCATGCCCAAGTTTCCGTTGAGTGACCAGGACATAGCAAGCGTGCTGACCTTCGTTTATAATTCGTTTGGCAACTCCGGTATCGAGGTTTCCGGCGCGGAAGTGGCCCTCCTTCGTAATCAGCCACCTGACGTACAGGGACCCTCTGCACCTCAGCCCAAGAGTCCTTTTGAGTGAGCAGAGGAGCGCAAGGATGCGCGAGTGGGCGTTTGTAGTCTCCAAACCCTTTCGGCCTCGCATTGTGACCATGAACCTCGGCGAAGCAGCGTCTCGGGAGAGCGCCGCTGAAAATGGTTTCGAGGATTGGCGGCGCTCTGCCGAGATGGCGCTACGGAATCCGGAGCCGGGTTCGGGGAGAACTTGAACAGCCTCGCGCGGGAGACGATTCGGTTCGAATAACAAGCATTGTGTGCGGCGAAACGCACATGTGCGCGGTCTTCCTCGATTCGTCAGCTCTAACGATTGGCATAGCTCGCCGACCAGCCCCAGCAAAGCCGCATTGCCCGGGCCGAGCAATTTCTTCCCCGCAGACTACCGCCATCCGGGGGAAAAATCGCGCTCTCGGCTTCGGTTTCGTGCCAATGACAAACTCTAACCCGAGCCTACGGCACCGCCGGCCGCGGCGTGCAGGCCTGCGCCTGGACGGTCAGGCTGGCGGGTTGGAGCCCTGGCGCGCGAGCGACGAGATGCAGATCGCCGGATTCTTTGGTCGACCGCACAAGGATTTCCGCCAGGCCGTTGAAAACGCTCCGCTTCCACTGCGCCAAAACCGGTTGTTCCTCGATTTCCAACTCCACGCCTTTGTTGAGCCCCCCGGAACCCTGGCCATTTTTGACGGCGACCGCGAGGGAGTTTCGTCCTGGATTAAGAAATTTTCGAATCGCGAAGGTTTGGGACGAAGACCAATCGTGAGCTTCGCCGGCAAGTTGGCCGTTGACGTAAACCCAGCCCTCATCGTCGATCATACCAAAGGTCACCAGGAGGTTTGTCGATGCCAAGTCAGCCGGCGTGAGCTCGAAAGCCGTGCGGAACACCGCGGAGGTGTCCGGTCCCAGCGGCCCGTAGTCCGCGCGCACATCGACTTTTTGCCAGTTCGTGTCGGGAAAATTCTCGGCCGTTTCGGGGCGTTCCTTGGTATTGGGCACGTTCTGCATTCGCCAATCATTTAGCGCAATACTGCGTCGAGAGTCTTTATCAATATAGGTGTCGGGCTCATGGCAGCTCGGGTCGCCATTGCCGACCCCCAGGATTTTGCCAGCACCGCTGACCTCAAAGCTCACAAGGTTCCCCGCCACCGGCACAACGCGGCCCTGGTCATCCGTGACCTGAACTGTGATCACGCTCAGGTCCTCGGCATCGGCCTGGATCCCCTGGCGATCCGCGACCAGCTTGAGCGCGGCAGGGGCACCGGCCGTTTCGACCTTTTCTTCTGCGACCATGCGTCCACCTTTGAACCCTTTGGCCGAAAGCGTTCCCGGGGCATATTTAACCTTCCAACGGAGATGCGAGTTTCGAGGCATCGTTTGGCGTCCGAGGCTTTGGCCGTTCAGAAGCAACTCAACCTCGTCGCAGTTGCTGAAACAGCGCACATCGATTTCCTGGTCTTCCCTGCCCGGCCACGTCCAGTGCGGGAGGAGGTGGAGCACCGTTCGCTCGCTCCACCAGGCCTGGTAATAATAGAAATTGTCCTTGGGAAACCCGCAGGTATCCACGATGCCAAAATGGGAGTTGATGCAAGGCCAGCTGTAGGGGGTGGGCTCGCCCCGATAATCAAAGCCGGTCCAGGCGAAGCCGCCGGAAAGCCAGGGGCGCGGAGCGAAGAACTTCCACCAGGTCTCCGTCGTGTTGGCCCAAGGCGGCGCGTTGTCGTCGTAGGCGCTGACATACCCGCGGGGGGCGTCGTTGGCATAGATGCCGCGGGTGGAAACCGTGCTGGCCTGCTCCGTGCCGACGTTTGGCTGAGCGGGATGAGCCGCGTGATAATCATCCATATCCTTGCCGATATGGTAATTCCAGCCGCGCACATCGATAATGCGATTGAGCCCGGCGAAGTAATTGCCGACGTTAGCGGCCATCGTGCACGAGCGCGTTGGGTCCAGCCGATGGATAAGCCCTTGCATCGTCTCCGCAATGCGGCCTCCCGTGGGCGTAGTCTGGACGCCTTCCTCGTTGGCAATGGACCAGACCACCACGCTCGGATGATTGCGGTCCCGGCGCACGAGGTCCTCGAGCCGCTCCAGGTTCGCGGCATCGCTGCCGAGTAAGCGGTTCTCGTCCATGACGACCATGCCGAGGCGGTCGCAGGCCTCCAGCAGCTCAGGCGTGGGAGGATCGTGGGAAGTGCGGTAAGCGTTGTCGCCCATTTCTTTCAGGCGGGCGATTCGGAAATACTGGAGCCGGTCCGGCAGCGCTGCGCCGACGCCTGCATGGTCCTGATGGTTGCAGGTGCCTTTGAGCTCGTAAGGCTTGCCGTTGAGCAAAAATCCCTTTTCCGCGTCGAACGCAACGGTCCGAATCCCAAACTCCGTCTCGACCCGATCGACGATTTTGTCGCCGGCCAGTACAGTCGTCACCAACTTGTAAAGCTTGGGCATTTCCGGCGACCACAGCACCGGCGAATTGAACACAATGCGCGGCTTGGCTTCCGCCTTCGACCACGGGCCAATCCTTACGGACTGCTGGATTTCGGCCACGCTCTTGCCGTCGGGGTCTTGGATCTCGCATTTGACTGCGGCGTCGGCCGCAGCTTCCTGGGAATTGTGTAACTCCACGGAAATCGGAACCTCGACCGGGCCATCCGGCAGATTATTTTGGAACCGGGTGTGAACGAAGATGCCGTGAGGCGCGATCGCCAGGGGGGCGGTTTTAACCAGCCAAACATGCCGATAAAGGCCCGCGCCTTCGTAAAACCAACCTTCGAATTGGGAAGCATCAACGAGGACCGCGAGCACGTTTTTCCCGCCGCAGTTGGCCACATCGGTGACGTCATAGCGGAAGCCGCTGTAGCCGCTCTCGTGATGGCCGATGAAATAGCCGTTGAGGAAGAGGCGGCAGTCACGGTAGGCCCCGTCGAACTCCAGCCACAGCCGCTTGCCCGCGTCTTCGCGTGGCAGGGTAAACGTGCGGCGGTACCAGCCGACGCTGTTCTTCGCGAAACCTGTGCCTACCGGCTTAAAGCCATGGGAACCGTCGGAATGCTCATCAAACGGCAGCTCGATCGCCCAGTCATGCGGCAGCCGGATGGCGCGCCAGGTATTATCGGAGAACTCGGCCCGGGCCGGCCCTGCGCTGCCCCCGGCCTTTGCCAAGTCTTCCCCGGTCCCCCAATCATCGCCCAGATGAAACTTCCACCCGAAATCCATCAACAGCCGCTCGCGCGCACTGCCAGCCTCGCCCGCAGTCAGGGGACTGGAGATCAAACCACCGCACAGGAGCATCGCAGCCAAGATGAGGGAGGGTTGGCTTCTAAATTTCATCGCGCAGCTATAGCAGGGGACCGGCATGACCGAAACCTTAAAATCCGCCTGCGCCCGCGATGGGGGACAGTGTTTGACAGGCGCCGGTAGCCATGGTTCTCTCACGGAAGATTGCCACCACCATGCCGGAACGAAACGAAAGGCCCCTCACATGAAAACAGCACCACGCCCGAACAAAAATGAAACCAACTCTCCTATGACCCGCCGGCATTTTCTCGCGGGCACCAGCGCCTCGGTCCTGGCCTTCACAGTGCTAAAGCCGGACCTGGTTCACGGCGCGGAAGCCAATGCGAAGGTTGACATCGGATTGATCGGGTGCGGCGGACGCGGGAAATGGATTGCCGACCTGTTCCGCAAGAATGGCGGTTTTAATGTCGTTGCCCTGGCCGACTATTTTCCCGACAGAGTCAACGAGGCCGGCGATCAGTTCAAAGTGGATCAAGACAGGCGATTCTCCGGCCTATCCGGTTATCGGAAATTGCTTGAGCAAAAACTGGATGCGATCGTGGTCGAAACCCCGCCTTACTTCCATCCCGAGCACGCGGCCGCGGGGGTCGAAGCGGGCAAGCACGTCTACGTGGCCAAGCCAATCGCCGTCGATGTCCCAGGGTGCCTTACGGTGGAAGCGAGCGGCCGGAAAGCGACCGCCAAAAAACTCTGCTTCCTCGTTGATTTCCAGACGCGTGCCAACAAGTTTTATAAAGAGGCCGTGCAGCGTGTCCATCAGGGGGAGTTGGGCAGGATAGTCTCCGTGGAAGCTAATTATCAATGCGGTGCCACCTGGGATCAGATGGACCAGTATTTGCGCAAGGACCCGAAGAATCCGGAGGTTCGTTTACGGGCCTGGGGTGTCGACCGGGTGCTGTCCGGCGATATCATCACGGAGCAAAATATCCATGCGATCGACGTGGCTTCCTGGATGATCAACGCCGAACCGATCCGCGCGGTTGGAACGGGTGGCCGCACGCGCGAGTTCCTGGGCGATTGCTGGGACCACTTTGCCGTGATTTTCTATTACCCGAACGATTTGATCGTGAGCTTTAATTCGCACCAGTCAGGGTTTGGCTACGACGATATCATGTGCCGAGTCTTTGGGTTGAGCGGAACCGCCGACACTCATTATTTCGGCGAGGTCACGGTCAAGACCTCCGACTTTCACAGTTCGAACAACGTTGGAAATCTCTATACTGAAGGAGTGATGGGCAATATCGCTACGTTCCACGACAGTATCGTCAGCGGCGATTGCACCAATCCGACGGTCGCTCCCAGTGTTCGTAGCACCCTAACAACAATCCTGGGCCGGATGGCCGCGTATAAGAATGGCGAGGCGACTTGGAAGGAGATGGTGGCTTCCAAGCCGAAGCTCGAGGCCGATCTGACAGGCCTGAAGGCCTGAGCCGGGGCTTATTTATCCAAGCTGGATAAATTTAGTCAGCATTGGGGAAAGTTTGTTTTCACCAAAGCGCCCGTAAACTGGTTGTTTTGCCTGAATTTAAAGGCTTTCGAACCGCTGGCCTGCTCTTTGCTTCGTATTTGTGGCGGAACGTTATGAGTCGCATCAAAGCCACATTCCTCAGGAGGCCAGAACCAATCCAACTCGGGTTTCTACCAGTCAGCGACTGCGCACCGCTGATCTTTGCCCGCGAAAACGGCTTGTTCGAAAAATACGGTGTGGATGTCGAACTGCAGCGTGAAACCAGCTGGGCCGGTGTCCGCGACAAGATTATCAATGGCGAACTGGACGCCTCGCACGCTCCCGCCACCTTACCATTCCTCGCCAACCTGGGCATCGAGTCCGACCCCTGCGCTTGCGTCAGCGGGCTGATCCTGAGCCTGCAGGGCAACTCGTTGGTTATTTCCCGAGGTCTGTGGGACGCCGGCGTACGGGACGCCGTGACGCTGCGAGAGCAGATATATAAACATTGGCATAAGCGGACTTTTACTTTCGGCGTCGTTTTCTCGTTTTCCTCGCAAGAATTGCTCTTGCGCCGATGGCTGAAAGCGGCCGGGATTGTCCCGGAAGTCGAAGTTCGGCTCGTGGCGATCCCTCCGGCGCAGATGTACCCGACGCTTAAGCTTGGTTATATTGACGGTTACTGCGTGAGCGAACCGTGGGCGGCGGTGGCGGTTGAGGCTGGTGCCGGGATGCGTCTGGCGACCAGCGCGGATCTGGCGCCGCTGCATCCGGAAAAGGTCCTGATGGTCCGGCAAAGCTTTGCCATCGGTCGAGCCGAGGAACACGAGAGGCTCCTGGCCGCCCTGCTGGAAGCCTGCACCCTGTGTGACCTGCCGAGGAATCGCAAGTTGATGAGCGAAATGCTGTCCCACCCACACTACCTGAATGCGCCGGTGGAATGCATCCAGGCCGGACTCCATGGCCTGAACTCGAACGGCAGCACCTCGGCAGAAGACCAGCCGGACCTGACTATCTTCCATGGACATAACGCGAATGAACCCAGTGACGATAAAGCGCTTTGGCTGATGGACGGCCTCTATGAGCTCCTAAACGATAGCGTGTTCCGGTCGAAAAACGCGGGACGCACCCCGGTCCTTACGAATGTGTTCCGCCGGGATATTTTCCAACGCGCCCAAGCTCTCTCGCTCGGAAATAATGGCTCTCACAAGATATCTGAACTGACCGAGTTCAAGCCCGCGTTTATTTAACTCACACAGGTTTTCCCATGCCTTCCTCCGAAGCATGGGGCCGAGGCCAGGGTGCTAACATGGGTTCTCAGCGCCCGGCCTCGGATTTTTTTCATGGTTGGCGGATACGCCAGTCGCACCCCCGAACCACACCCGAACGCGGAAAACAGCGCGGCAGGTCGATTTCGTTGTCCGAAACCCGGGCGGCGCGAGAAAACGAACTTCACAATGCCCGTTCGTAAATGCGATATCGTTTGTAGATCCGGCCACCAATGGCTTCCAGCACTCGGCACATCATGACATTATCCTCGAGAATCCAGGAAGCTTCGGACTCCCGGACCCCGGCGTCGAATCCCACCTTCAAACCTTCGATAAGCAGAGCGGATTCCAGTCCTTTGGACCGATATTTTGCTTTTACACCCAAGGTGAGAACGCGGGTTCGGTTGGGGCGTTTCCAACCGAACAGGTAGGGCAGGAATCCGAAAACCCTCGGCGTGAGCAAGCGGCCTTGCAGGGGCTTTAGGGCAATGTTGTAATCCGGCATCGCCAGGAGGAACGCCACCGGTTCGTTGCCCGCCTCCGCCAGCCAAATCAAACCCTCCATCAGCAGCGGCTTGAGGCGGTCGGCCATGAAATCCACCTCCGCATCGGTCATCGGAACGAAGCCCCAATTTTGCTCCCAGGCCGCGTTGTAAATCTCCTTCACCTTGGCGATATCCCGCTTGAGCGTTTTTCGCAGAATCGGACGGAAGGTCAGTTCGGGATTGCGCTGTTTCACTTTGGTTCCAATCCGGATCAGGCGCTCCATGGGAATCTTGGCCAAATCCATGTAAAACGCCAAGAGGTCCTTCGCTTTGCGGAAACCCTCAGCCTCCACCTGGGAAAGGTAATAGCGCGGATTGTAGGTCATCATGAATACCGGCGAGGAATCAAAACCCTCGACGAGCAGGCCGCATTCGTCGTTGGTCGTCGGATTCATCGGGCCGAGCACGCGCTTCAAACCCTTCTGCCTAGCCCAATCAAACACGGCTGAAAACAGTTTTCCGCTGACGGCAACGTCATCAATGCACTCATAAAAGCCGAAGAACGCCGCGGGCTCATTCGATCCTCGGTTGTGGGATTCATCAATAATACCGGCGATGCGGCCGACATCGCGCCCATCCTGTCGCGCCACCCAAAGCTGCATTTGCGCGTGCGCAAAGAGCGGGTTTTCATCGGTGAAAACCTTTTTGAGGTCCATTAGAAGCGGCGCTACCCAATATGGGTCCTGCCGGTAAATTAGATAACTCACTTCGAGGAATCGCGACACATCCCCTGAACGGCGGCTCAAAGGCAGGATCTCAATCACATGGCTCATGCGTGGCGCTGAAAGTGAAGGAAGCGAGGCCGAGCGTCAATTGGGAAGCAAAAGACAAGAATTAGCCGAGGAAATTCCTTGCGTAAGCCAGGAAGCTCCTAGTCGCGCTGAGGGGCAGACCTGAGGCACGCTAAGTCATGGTTTTAAGTCGTGCTATTAGACTGTGGATGCTCGCGGGATTAACCTCAATTGCCGTCCTAATCGCCCCCGGCGTTCGGGGCGCATTGCTGAGTAATGTGACCTTGGCATGGAACCCCAGCCCCGGCAGTTTCATCGCCGGTTACCGGCTTTACCTGGGGCCAACCAGCCAAACTTATACAACGTTGTTTGATGCGGGAAATGTGACCACAGCGACCGCCTCCAACCTGTTGGCCGGGACCACCTATTTTTTTGCCGTTACAGCTTACGATCTGGCCGGGCTGGAGAGCCCCTTCTCCACTGAGATCGGCTATACGATTCCGGTTCCCCTCGGCAGCCTTGCGAAGCTATCGGCCTCGATGACGGGCTCGAAGCAGATGACGTTGAGCGGCACCGCGCCGATAGGCTATCAATATTCCGTGCTGGCGAGCTCCGACCTTCTCCACTGGACTTCGATCGGCTCGGTGACGGCCAACCTCCTGGGCGCATTTCAATTCACGGACGGAGGTTCAACCGCAAATTCAGCGCGGTACTACCGTTTTCGGCAAACCTTTCCCTGACCCCCGCTCCTTTAACGACTTCTGAAGCGCGCGCCGTTCCGGTTCCCCGGCACGCAACTCGGTTCTTGCCAGGAACGCGGTTTCGGGTTGCAATCCCCGGCGTGGTCCAGTCAACGCGCAAAACTATGAAAGAACCCGCAAATCTTAGCCGTCGTGATTTTCTGCAGGCGGGCCTCGTGGGCTCAGCAGCCCTGACCGCTATCGCGCTCCCGCAAACCGCCGCGGCGGCGCTGACCAAATCCGAAGGCGAGCCCTTGCATGGCCTCAAACTCGGTCTCACGTCGTACACTCTCAGGAAATACAATCTCGACGAGACGATTGCGCTGACCAGGGACGCTGGCGTGAAATACATTTCCCTCAAGGATGTGCATCTCTCGCTGAAAAGCACACCTGAAGAGCGCGAGGAGGCGCATCGCAAGATCCAGTCGGCCGGCCTCGTGCTGATGGGGGGCGGGGTCATCTACATGAAGAACGATGAGGCTGAGGTCCGCGGGTATTTTGATTATGCCAAGCAGGCCGGCATGCCTACCATCGTTTGCAGCCCTGACCCCGATGCGCTGGACACGGTTGAGAAGCTCGCCAAGGAGTACGACCTGCGCATCGCTATCCATAACCACGGGCCGACCGATAAGAAATATCCTTCGCCGCTGGATGTACTCAAACTCATCAAGGACCGTGACGCGCACATGGGTCTCTGCATCGACGTCGGCCACACCGTGCGCATCGAACAGGACCCCATCCCGATCATTGAGGAATGCGCGAGCCGACTCTATGATTTCCATATCAAGGACGTTACGGAAGCGACCGCGAAGGGGAAAGCGATCGCCGTCGGCCGCGGGGTCATTGATATCGTCGCCGTGCTCAAGACCCTGCTGAAGATCAAGTATCCGTACCATCTTGCGTTGGAATACGAGGACAAAGGAGACGCGCCCGTGCCCGGGATGTCCGAGTCATTCGGCTACATCAAAGGTGTGCTGGCGGCCCTGTAAGCCTGTCGCGGACTCCGCCAACAAGAAAGGCGCGAAAACGTCGGTTTCCGCGCCTGGAAAGATTGAAGCGCGTCGCTAAGTTAGGACGATCTTGTCGCCTTCCTTGAGGGTAACGATAGCTTTTTTCCAATTGGGAGCCTGGCCGGCCTGCTTGGTGCGCTGACGCCGGAATTTGCCACGGACGTTCAGCGTGTTCACTTTCGTGACCTTCACCTTGAACAGCTCCTGCACTGCTTGCCGGATCTGGGTCTTGTTCGCGCGCGGATCGGCGACGACGGTATACTGATTGAACTCGTCACCTTGACGTGTGCCTTTCTCGGTCAGGCGGACGGTTTTGATAATGTCAAAATTGTTCATGTTATTCCTTGGTCAACCGGGCCTCGATCTGCTCGAAAGCGCCACGGGTGAAAACCAGCTTGTCGGGACGCAGGACATCATATGTGTTAAGTGAATCACTTGTGGCGAGCGAGACGTTCGGGATGTTCCGCGATGCGAGCGTGAGGTTCTTGTCGCCGGTCTGAGCGACGAGGAGCGCGGTGCCTTTGAGCTCGAGCGCCGAAAGGAGGCTGACAAAATCCTTGGTCTTGGGGGACGCAATTTTGAACTCGTCCACGAGCAGGACGTCCCCGGCGCGAAGGCGCTCCGAAAGCGCTTTGCGGAGGGCCAACTGCCTGGTTTTGCGCGAGATCTTTTTGCCGAAATCTCGGGGCTTGGGCCCGAAGACCACGCCACCACCCCGCCACAACGGCGATTGGAACGAGCCGGCCCGGGCGCGCCCGGTGCCCTTCTGGCGCCAGGGCTTTTTGTTAGTACCGGCGACTTCGCCAACGTTTTTGGTGCAAGCAGTGCCCATGCGCTGGCTCGCCTGATAGGCAACCACGGCGTCGTGGACGGCCTGGGTTCCCTTCCCGTCTTCGACGAGTGTAAACTTAACTTCCAGCTCGCCCTGGTTGTTCCCTTTGGTGTCTTTAATTGTAAGCTTCATAGAATTAGCCGCGAGGTCCGCGGACCATCAAATCCCCTTTACTTCTTTTTGGCTTCGGTCTTTTTCACGTTCTCCGGCCGCTCCGCGTGCGGACGCCAGCCCTTCGGACGTTTCTTGGATTCGCGAATAATCACATAATCACCGTTGGAGCCGGGAATCGCGCCGCGGATGAGCAGGAGGTTTTCTGCTTCCCGCACCTGGACGATCTCAAGGTTCTGTGTCGTCCGTTTGACCTGGCCGAGATGACCAGGCATCCGCATGCCCCGCATGACGGTGCCGGGGAACAAGCGCTGGCCAATCGCACCGGAGCGCCGATGCCAGCCTTTGGCCCCGTGCGTGGAATCGCCGCCACGAAAGCCGTGCCGAGCCACCACGCCCTCGAAACCGCGCCCTTTTGTGACACCGATCGCGTCGATATAATCGCCGGGAGCGAACAGCGTCGCGCCAATGACTTCTCCGGGCTTCACTTCCTTCGAAAAATCGCGGAATTCACGGATGCGCTTCACGGCCGCCCCGTTGAATTTCTTGATGTGGCCTAATAATGATTTGGTAACGCGCTGCTCTTTTTGGTCGCCAAAACCGAGTTGCACGGCATTGTAGCCATCCGATTGCTGAGTCTTGCACTGCAAAACGCGGTTGGGACCCGCAAGGACTATGGTGACCGGTGTGATCACACCCTTGGAGTCATAAACCCGCGTCTGGCCCAATTTTTTTCCTAAAAGTCCGACTGGCATAACAAAATTAGTTGAAGTGAGGGAGTGACCGGCTAATGCCTTAGATCTTGATCGTGATATCGACGCCCGCCGGCAGGTTAAGCTTTTTCAGCTCATCCACAGTCTTTGCGGTGGGTTCAATAATATCGATCAGCCGCTTGTGCGTGCGCTGCTCGAAGGTTTCCTGGGATTTCTTGTCCGAGTGTGGCGAGCGTAGCACGGTGAAGCGCTCGACTCGGGTCGGCAGCGGGATAGGGCCTGCGACGCGCGCCCCGGTGCGTTTGACCGTGTCGGCAATATCGCGGGCGGATTGGTCTATGACCCGGTGGTCATAAGCCTTCAATCGAATACGAATACGTTGTCCAGCCATACAAAGAACAATTGTCTGTTAATGGTTTAACTAAATCTGGCTTCCCGCTAAGGGAAACGGAGCGCGGAATATACCAAAGCCCCGGGCGGGCGCAACAGGTTTTTGCGAGAATTTCCATCCGGCCCGATTTTCCGGCGCGGAAGCCCCATGGAACCCCAACCCTGGCCTGGAAAATACCAGAGAAATTCGAAGCCGCCAGCCTCGAAACGCGAGGACCCGAGGAAAAAACCTGCGCAGACGATTCAGCTCATTTCTCGACCGGTTTCAGATCGAGACTGCGATATTGAATCCCGGTGTGGTCCCCCTGGAGATAAATCGGACCCGGCCGGCTCACGTCCGACCACAATGCGCCGCCGGTACAGCCTGCCACCGCCTCGTTATCGATGACCCTGGTGCCATTAAGAATCACGGTGATGTGCCGGTCTACGAAAGTAATTTCCAGCGTTTGCCATTGCCCCGGTGGCTTTTCCGCATTTACAATCGGCTTAATTCGGCTGTAAACGGCGCCCATGTTGTGCGGATCGGTGGGGCGGCCGTAGGTGTCGGCCACCTGGACCTCGTAAATCCCGCGGACGTACACGCCGCTATTCTCGTGAGGCGACACTTTCACCTCCACCTTCAAATTGAAGTCGGTAAACTCCCGCTCCGTGCGGAGATTTCCGTAGTTCTTATGCGGCTGGCCCTCCTCCTGGTGCGGATTATTCACCAACAACCCGTCCCTGACGCTCCACCCGCTTACGGCCTTCGGGTCAGTCAATCGCCAACCGGTCAGATCTTTGCCATTGAAGAGGTGAATCGGCGCACCGAATTTAACCAAACCCAACTCCGGCGCCGGAGGCATCGGAGGCTGGCGGCGGCCCTCGAACTCGGCGGTGTCTTCTCCTGACCCGTTAGCGCGCGGCTTGACACTGGTGAAGCGAATGCGATCTCGATCGATTGTAGCCGTGAGGGTTTCCACCACCGTTGTCTTGGTTTTCTTACCGTCAGCATCCTTGCGCTCAACGTCGTGAGTCCGTTTCAAAATCAGATGTCCGTCCTCCATGGAGGCCGAGGCGACAGGCTCAACACTGCCCCACCCCCATAACATACTGGCCCGAAGCTGACCGCCGGCTTCCTGTACCCCGAGCCAGCCCGCTGCGCCGCCCGGGATGGTTAATTCCCAATCTCCCAGGAAAGGGTTCTCCGCCGCAACCGCCGTCCAGCTCGCGGCCAAAATGCAACACGCTGCCAATGCCCGATGACTAACGCGAGAAGTCATGCGGGTCTTATGCGGAGAGCGCAGGTATAAATCAAGCCGAAAGAACGACAGGAGCGAACCGGCTTCCGTCTCAGCTTTTCACCGGGTCGCCCTCAGCTCTCGGAGCGATGACCAATGTTTTTTCGGCCATCGTCGCGACCGGCACTGTCTCGATGCCAACCATGTGCATTTTCCACCATGTCTCGCCCTCGACGGTGGTCCAGGTGCCGGCAGCCGAGCACTGGCCGAGCTCTGCTTCCAGCGCCTCCGCACTAGCGGGGCGATCCTCAACGAGTTTTTCCAGGCATCGCATGATCAAATGTTCGAGGTCAGGAGAGACCGGCTTGCCCAGTCGCTCGGAAGGGCTCACGGGCACGGCGTTGACCTGCCATTCGAGCAAGTTTTCAACCTGGTCGGAATCGAAGAGCGTTTTGGCTGTCAGTAACCAATAACCAACAGCGCCGACCGAATAAAGGTCGCTGCGGGCGGCAACGGTTTCCGGATGCCGCACCGCTTCCGGAGACATAAAATGCGGCGTGCCGACGACAGCGGTGGCGCCAACTTTGTCTGCGCCTCGCGGGTTCACGGCCTTAACCAGCCCGAAATCCAAAACCTTGACCATGTCCGGAAGTCCCCCACGGTTGGTCAGCACGATGTTCGCCGGTTTGATGTCGCGGTGGATCAAGCCGATGCGATGCGCCTCCGCGAGCGAACCGCAGACCTGTCGCAGAATGTGAATCACCCGGCCTTCCGGCTGCGGTCCGAACTGGCGAGCGAGCTGGTTCAGATCGATGCCGCTGAGGTACTCCATTGCATAATAAAACAGGCCCTCCGGAGTCCGGCCGTAGTCATAAATGGCCACGGTGTTCGGATGCGTAAGCTGGCTCGTCACTTGCACTTCGTGCTCGAATCGACGGGCACTCTTCTCGTTGGTGAGGTCGGGGTTCAGCAGCTTGATCGCCACCGGCCGGCGCATGAGAGCGTGACGTGCGCGATAGACCATGCCGTTATTGCCACGTCCAATCTCTTGGACGAGCACATACTGCCCTAAGCGGCGTTCTCCCAGCGCTCCCTTGCGAATGGACGCTTCCAATCGTTCCACCATCAAAGTGAAACCAAAAATGGCCACGCCGCTCAGAGCCAGCAGCAGGAACAATACGAGGAAGGCCTGCCGCAGCATGTACAAAGTTTGGAATGCTTCCACCGTTGAAACCTCTGTCGCCACGCCCATGCCGTACTCCGGCAACCAAGCCCAGGCGCCGACAACCTTAACCCCGCGGTAATTGCGGTAGCCTTCCACATCGACACCATCGTCCCCCAAAACCGCCGCCGCAGCCATTCGAGTCAGGCGCAGGTTATTTCGCGGTTTCTTCGGCTGTTCGCCAAGCTGGAGATTTACCTCCGGATCCAGCAGGCGCAGGTTCAAAATCGCGGTCGCTTCCGCATCATCGGGAATCAAACCCAACTTTTTCAACTCGTCATCGAATCGCGACGAAGTCAGCATCATGCCCCGGCGGTCGAACGCGTAGGCCTCGCCGCTTTCGCCCGCCCGGGCGACTGAAAAAATCTGGCTGAACTGCTCCTCCGGGCGCATCCGCAGGGCCAGGACGGCCACAACTTTCCCTGCCGCCGGTTTGACCGGCGCGCTGACAAACATGGTTGGCCCCTCCGCGCGCTGGCTCGCAGTCGCTTCCCGTGCAAAGGGGCGTGATACCGAGGAGCGACCGCGCAACGCTCGTTCGGTGAACGTGTCATATCCGCGCGGAGCGAGGCGGCCGACCATCCGAGGATGTGACGAAGCCAGAATCTTTTTTTCAGTCCCGATGATGACGTAATCCACGTATCGCTGGGTCTCCAGCACCGGCTTGAGATAGACCATCAGGCTTTTCGCGGGAACACAATTGGTGAGCGCTTCCTGCGAGACATCGGGATTCTGAGCCAGATCCGCCAACTCGATGACCGCATCCTGAAATCGGACATCGGCGGCGAGGGTTTTGGCATCGGCTTCCTGTTGCGAAAACCAAAGCCGCAGCGCTGCCACGTCGGCGTACAATAAGGTGGTTAACCGCGAGGCCAACTCCGTGCGAGTGGCGGTATCGACACGGTTGCGCACCCAATAACCGACCGCGCCCAGAAAAACCGCCCCGAGCAATGGCCATACCCAGGAATGTTTCGACAGGAGCAGTGGCAGCCGGGTTAAAAACCGGCCAAAACTGCTTTTCCGGAAGGCTACTGGTTCAGCGCTCACTGATTTAGATTCTGCGGGCCGATTTTCGGTTGTCAACGGGGAGAATCTCACGCTCGCCCCACGCTGCTAGTCCCGGTAAGAGCTAGACCCGCTGCTGCCATTAATATACCTTGGCCAGGTCACAGCCCGAATCAGCTATGGTCCCCGCTACCACGAGTTTCATCGCAATCTTCTGCTTGAGCGCCGGCTTGGCCGGGGCAGCCTGGTGGATGGCGTTTCGATTAACGCCCGACTTCAAGCGTCGGCGACTCTCGCGCTGGTTGCTGACGTGGACACTAAAAGGAGCAGTGATGCCACTGGTCATCTGGGGCTTGATGAATGTCGGCCTGGGATGGAATCTGCAGCCTTTCATGCCGGAAGTGCAGGCGGCCCAAAACAGCGGGGCGGGATGGGCCGCTGAGTTTCTGCACGTCCTGGGGCGGGGGTTTTTTATCGGCGGCACCTATTGGACAACCGTGACGCTCGGTTGGGTGCTGACGAGTGCCGCCGCCTCGCTCGATGAGGAGAAACTCAAACAATTCAAAGGGCTGTGCTGGATTTGCGTAATGGGGTTGGGCATTCCCGCCCTGGTCTTGGTGCTGCTAGGAGGTTGGGCCATGCTCGGCGCAGCCGGCGCTTTGGTGTTATTTCCCATGGCTGGCTACGCACCGGGCTTACTCAACCCCACCAAACTTCCTCCAATGTACGCGCGGGCGATCGCCCGCATGAAGTTCGGAAAATATTCTGAGGCGGAGTTGGAAATAATTCAGGAGCTGGAAAAAAGCGAAGACGATTTCGAGGGCTGGATGATGCTGGCTGAGCTCTATGCCAATCACTTCCACGATTTGGCTGAAGCGGAACGCACAGTGCTGGAAATCTGCGGACAACCGCGGGTCACTCCATCCCAGCTTGCCATAGCGCTGCACCGACTCGCAGACTGGCAGCTCAAGCTAGCGGAAGATCCCATAGCCGCCCGTCGCTCTCTGCAAATAGTTTGCGATCGCCTGCGTGGCACGCATCTGGCACGAATGGCTCAATTGCGGCAAAAACAGTTGCCCGCGACTCCCGAGGATTGGGGCCGACAGAAAGGTACAAGCGCAATCCCTCTACCAGCGCTGGGCGACCGTCTGGACGAAGCGCCGGCCACTGCGGAGGGGGCCGATCGAGCTGCAGCCGCCCGCGCGGCCAATAACTGTGTCGACAGGTTAAAACAGGACCCGAACGATGTATCAGCCCGAGAACAACTTGCGCGCATCTTTGCAGAGCAGCTGAACCGGCCGGAATTGGGACTCGAACAAATTGGATTATTGCTCGAGATGCCGGCGCAATCAGAACACAAGCGGGCCGAATGGCTCGGATTGATGGGCGCTTGGAATATTCGGTATTGCCAAAAGGCTGATGTCGGCCGTGCTTTCCTGGAGCGGCTGCTTCGGGAGTACCCTCAGAGCCCGCAGGCATTTGCCGCTACGCGGCGACTCGAATTATTGAGCGCGCCGACCGACCTGAAACCGGACACAACACCCAAGCCGCTTAGAATCAAATTGTCCTCATGAACGCTGCCCGAATGATCTCTAAATGAGACAATCGAGTGGACCGTACTGTCGTGTTCCACGAATAGGCGTTTCCTAGGCACTTTCTGCCTTGGGATGAGACATGGGTAGTTGCAGCCGCGAGGAGCTGCGGACCAAGGCCCCGGCGAAAACCCCTTGCGCCCACAAAAAAGGACCTCGCGCAATTTCTGGCCCACAGGTTGCTTTCTAGGGGTTGGCTGACAGCGTGTCAGTCGCAGAGAACTCAGGAAAAGAATAGAAGAAAGCGACTATGGCATTGCCATTCATAAACGGCGCGTCCAAGAACCGGGAGCAGATTCTCTCGATCGACCTGGGCGGCCGCACCACCAAGGCGGTGCAACTGCAGCGCAAAGGAGAGCGCTTCGTGCTTTCACAATACGCCCTGCTGGATTCGCCGATCTACGAAAAGAACCTTTCAGCCGACCTGCTCGCCGAGCACCTGAAGAACGTCTGCCAGGCCCTCGAAACGAAAACCAGATCCGTGACACTATCGCTAGGGGTAAACGACTCGATTGTGCGCCATGCTGACTTGCCGCAGATGCCTCTGAGCGACATGCGCCACGTGCTCAAGAACAATTCCAAGAATTACCTCCAACAGGATTTGCCGGGCCATGTTTTCGATTGTTTTATCATCCCGCCACGCGCAGACGCCAAGGCACCGGAAAAACCCAAGCTGGGCTCGGGCAGCGCCAAATTCCGGGTATTGGTTGCAGGGGCCAAAAAGCAGCTAATCGAGGACATTCAGGCCGCCATCAAAACCACCGGATTGGTTGCCGACAACATCGTGCCCGGGCTGCTGGGACCGGTGAATGCTTTCGAACTCGCCATGCCGGAAATATTCAGCCGGGAAGTCATTGCGTTGGTCGACATCGGCTTCAAGAACACAAGCATTTGCATCCTCCAGGAGGGTGAATTAATTCTCAGCCGCGTAGTCGCCATCGGTGGGGACAAGCTCACCCACGGTTTGGCCGAATCACTAGCCATTAGTTACGCTGAAGCGGAAGGGATTAAAGTCGGCATGCCCACCGAAGTGCAATCGAACTTAGAGAGCCTGGTGCTCCCCTTGGGACGCGAACTGCGCGCTTCGATTGATTTCTTTGAACACCAGCAGGACAAAGCGGTCAGCCAGATCTTTATTAGCGGCGGCTCGGCGCGTTCGGAGTTCATGATCCAATTGTTGCAGACCGAACTCATGGCAGAATGCAAAGCGTGGAATCCTTTGAGCTTCCTTGAACAGGCGTTGCCGCCCCAACAGGCCGCGGAAATCGACCATGTCGCCCCCCAATTGGCGGTGGCGGTGGGCGCCGGCGTGGCCGCATTTTAAGGACCTATGCCCATTCGAATCAATTTACTTGCTGAAGCCCGAGAACTTGAAGAGTTGCGCCGGCGCGATCCGGTAAAGCGCGCGATCCTGCTGGGCGTCTTAGTGATCCTGGCGGTCGGCGCGTTCAGCGTCTGGATGCAACTCCAGGTGATGATCGTTAAAAAAGAACTCAATAAAATCGATGGCCAGGTTTCAAGCCGCAGCAGCGAGTACCAGCAGGTTCTGGACAACCAGAAGCGCTTGGGGGATATGACCCACAAGCTCAGCTCGCTTCAGCAGATGGCAACCAATCGCTTGCTCTACGGCTCGCTGCTCAACGCTTTTCAACAGGCCACGATCGATGACGTTCAACTCACTCGCCTGCGCGCGGACCAAAGTTACTTCTTTACCGAGGGTACCAAGGCCAAAACCAATGCCGAAGAGCGCGTCATTCCAGGGCGACCCGCCTCTGTCACCGAGAAAATCCTCTTGACGATCGAGGCGCGAGACAGTGGCGCGAACCCGGGCGACCAGGTTAACAAGTTCAAGCAGGTGATCGCCGACGCGCCATATTTTCGCGCTAACCTGGGCAAGACCAACGAGGTCCGGCTCACGAACCTTTCTCCACCCATGGCCGTCGATGGCAAACCCTTTGTACAGTTCACCCTTGAAATCCGTTACCCGGAGAGAATCCGATGAATAAGCTTTCCAAAGAAAAGCGCAACCATCTCATATTGGTCCTATTGGTCTTCGCGGTGACGCTCGGAGGCTGGTATGCTGTCGTGTATAAGAGCCAAACGGACAGCCTGAACATCCTGCGCGCGAAGCGAGTAACCGCCAACCAAAAGCTGTACCAGGTCAAACAGGCCATTGACAACGCCGATCAGATCGAGAGCCAGCTTTGTGAGGCAAAAAAGCAGCTCGACAAAATAGAAGAGTCGTTGCCGTCCGGAGATCTGTACTCGTGGGCCATCAACACGATGCGACAATTTAAGCTCGCGTATAAAGTTGAGATTCCTCAATTCAGTCAAGTCGATGGGCCCAAGGACATGACCATGCTCCCCAACTTTCCCTACAAACAGTTGAGTTTCACTGTCGGCGGTTCGGGCCAGTTCCATGATTTCGGCAAGTTTGTTTCGGATTTTGAAAATCAATACCCGTACATGCGGGTAATGAACCTGAGCCTCGAACCCGTCTCCGGCCTGGTGGCCTCGGAAAGAGAGCGGCTGGCCTTCCGCATGGAAGTATTCGCCCTGGTTAAACCCGGCGCTTGAAATTAAAGATTTAACTTATGAACGCCTGCACTACTCGTCTCACGAAATGGGCGCTTGGAATTCTGCTGGCTCTCCCATGTGTCGCTCTTAGCGCACAAAGCGACGCATCCAAAAAGCCCGCCTTGGCTGCGTCGACCAACGCGCTTCCGACATGGGCAACGGTCGAAATTCCGCTGTCGGTGTTTGTGATTCCGAGTAATCCAAAAGAAGGCCGCAATCCTTTTTTCCCACAGGCCGTGGTGGCCGCGCCGATCATCAAGCCCACGGAAGTTGTGGGCAGCGACGCCTTTGTGCTGAACGGCATCACCAGTCCGCCAAAACGCACAGCTATGATCAATGGTTCGACCTTTGAAGTGGGTGAGGAGCATGAAATCAAGCTTCCCGGGGGCTCTCGGATTATGGTGAAATGCGTAGAGATACGCGCCGATTCCGCCATTATTCTGTCGGGCGGCGTCCGCCGCGAGTTGCGCTTGCGTTTTGGCCTTTGACCGCGGCCCCGCCGGTACCGTTTTTTTGCGGGACGAGCGACTTCCCAGTGACTGCTCGATTCTCGAGCTCGCTGAGAGTCCTCACCAGTGGGCTTCCAAATACCTCTTATCCAACTCCAGCCGACCAGTTCCAGGAGGTTCGAATGCAGATGATGGCTCAGTCAAACTTGTCCTAATGATGGACAACCCCGGTTTGGAGTGCTCATTTTCGCATGATTTTGCACCCTGAACAGGGGGAAGGAGCCGTTGGCACCCCGGCTGCTTAGAAATTGGAAACAGACAGAACATCTAGTGATGGCTGGTCAAAGTCAGAACAACATAAAAAAAATGAAACGAAAACTGTGCACTCTCGCGCTCGTTGGGCTGGCCGCCTGGAGTTTGGCCGCTACTGCCCAAACCACTCCACCTGCTGGTGAACTCCCGGCCGCAACCGCCAGCGTCACGCCTGCCACCGATGCAGCTCAACCGGCGACTGCCGCTGACGCGCCAGCCACCGCTGACGCTCCCGCAGCCACTAATGCGCCTGCGGCGGATGCGACTGCCAACGCCGCGCCTGCAACCCCTGCGGCCACAGCGGATGCGACCGTTACAAATGCTCCGGCGACCAATGCCGCCGCGGTTGCTGTTCCGGCAGCGGACGCCGCCGCGACCAGCGCCAGCCAGACCAATGCCCAACCTGACGGCATCATCCCGCTCATCGTGATGGATGACGTGCCGCTCACTGACGCCATTAAGAACCTCGCGCGGCAAGCCGGTCTTAACTATATTCTCGACCCGAAGGTTTCTTTCGGCCAGGTCGGAGCCGATGGCCGCCCTGCCCCGCAGCCCACCGTCTCCATCCGCTGGGAAAACGTCACGGCCGGCCAGGCGCTCACTGCCCTGCTCAACACCTATGAGCTTCAGTTAACGGAAGATCCCAAAAGCAAAATTGCCCGTGTCACCAGGAAAGATCCGGCCGCCCCCGATCCGTTGGTGACTAAGATCATCCAGCTAAAATTCGCCAGCCCTTCGAACATCGTGTCCTCCATCCAGAGCACGCTGACGGACAAACGCAGCAAAGTCGTGCCCGATACGCGCACCAGCCAATTGGTGGTTTTGGCGACGGACAAAGAGATGGTGGAAGTGGACGAGCTTGTCGCTCGCCTTGACACACAGACCAAACAGGTTCTGATCGAAGGCCGCATGCTGGAAACCTCGTTCAATCCCAGCACGACCAAGGGAATTGACTGGAGCGGCACTTTAGCCAATCAGCACGTCACCTTCGGCAATAATGCCGTCCCGGGCACTCCGCCCACCCCTTCTTCGACCGTCGTCACCGCGAACGGCGTCGTGAGCACCCCAGCCACTCCTGGAACAATCGGCGGGATTATTGGCAACGGTGGCGTCCCGGGAGCTGTCCCGAACTTGCTTATGAGCCTCACGAAAGGCTCGTTCTTCAATCCGGCGACCGCGTTCTTGAACGCGGACGGCGTGAGCGCGGTCATGTCGTTCTTGAACACATACTCTGAAACCAGGGTGATCTCCACCCCACGAACGGTTACGTTGGATAACGAGCCGGCCGTCATTGAAGTCGGGACGATGTTCCCGATCGTGAATACCACCGCGGGCACGGCGAACACCACCGGCGGCTCGATGGTTACCTATTCGAACCTGACGGTCCGCCTGGATGTGACGCCGCGCATCTCAGCGAACAACTTCGTCCATTTGAATATCAAACCGACCGTCCTGCGGCTTGGGCCGCTAGTGAAGTCCACTGTGGGCGGGGTGAATAATGCCGTGAATTCGTTCCTCAAGCGCGAGATCCAGACCTCGGTCCTCATCCCCAGCGGCGAAACGCTGGTAATGGGCGGCTTGATCTCTGACGAGGAGGACAAGTCCAACGTTAAGGTGCCGCTTTTGGGCGACATCCCGGTCCTGGGAATGCTGTTCCGCCAGGACGTCAAGAACCGCAGCAAGCAGAACCTGATCGTCTTCCTGACCCCGACGATTGTTCAGGATGATGACTTCCAGCCGACCAAGACCGACTATCTAAAGACTCCGGTGCCTACCGACGACTATCTGGAAGGCGATTGGAGCTCTTGGGATAGCGGCAAACCTCGCGATTGGAGCAAGCCAGATCCGAAGCCTTCGGATGCTCCGAGCGAGCAAGCCAAGTTCTCGGCTATCGATACTTCGAGCAATTAACGTTCATAACAGACCTCAACCACCGGCTTCCTTCGGGAGGCCGGTGGCCTTTTTATGCGCCGGCAACTTTCTGCAAATAATCAAAAGAGTACATGCCGGTCGCATGGCCATCGCCCCAGACGGGTTGAACGGCGTAGGTTCCCACAAGAGTCAGGCTGCGGAGCTGGAAGGAAGTCGCGCTGAAAGGTTGTTCGGGGCCTTTGTACAGGTTTCCCATGACATCTCGCTCTCCCTGGCAACCCGCACAGGGGCAGGCTCGGCGCAATTTCTCCAAGGGGATGTAACTTTCGCTGCCATCATCCCATTTTATGGCCAATTCTTCACCGATTCGTTGAATGTCGACGGGGCGCATGAAGGTGATTTGCTTTATTAGACCAACTCGAGCAGCCGCTGCAATTCTGCATCCGTATTATAAAAGTGCGGTGAGAGGCGAATGTACTTTTGGCCACGGCGATCCGTTCGCAGCGAGGTGATCACGTTGGCGGCGAGCAACTTTTTGTGCAGCGCCGCGAGGTCCTGCTCTGGCCGGTAGAACGAGGTGATTCCGCTGGCGTTTTGAGATGGCGCATCGGCGTGGAGGACGCTGTAACCTTTGGCTTGGAGCGCAGGGACCAGCCATGCCCGTTTTCGGAGCAGCTCGCGCGAGATCTCCCCGATCCCCAATTCCAGCAGCAGTTCCATGCCGGTCAACAAGCCTACCAGGCCGAGCAGGTTTTGGGTGCCGGCCTCGTAACGGGCGGCGGTGTTGCGCAACACAATTTGTTCCTGGGCGACGAAATCCGGACAACTCACGTTATGCCAGCCGTAGATCGGCGGCTTAAGCCCGTCCTGCAGGGACGCGCGCACGTACATCACCCCTGCCCCACAGGGGCCGAGGAGCCATTTATGCGCATCAGCCGCCAACAGGTCGACGTGCTCCATAGTCATGGGGAACGCGCCAACGGTCTGGATCGCATCCAGACAAAACAGGATCTTCCTCTCGCGCAGCATAGCGCCGATGGCGGGAACGTCGAGGCGATAGCCGCTGACGAAATGGCATGACGCCAGGGCGACCAGCCGGGTGTTTTCATCGATCTGCCCGATGACATCTTTGGGCCGAACCAGCCCCAGGCCGCGCGTATTCATCAGACGCACTTCCACCCCCTGCTCCGCCAACGCCATCCAGGGATAAACGTTCGATGGATAATCCTCGAAATAAATAAGCACATTATCTCCGCGCCGGAACTTCAGGCCGCTGGCGAAAAAACTCAAAGCCAGGGACGTGGGACCGACGAACGCCACTTCCTCGGCCTTGCAGCCCAGGACTTGTGACGCCACGGCTCGGCCTTCGTCCAGAATCGTCGGATACACAAACTGCTCCTGGTCCCCAGTC